>OGSV01000018.1_pt1 | contig 285959 bp, 253 predicted proteins | sample 1574221 | NCBI WGS metagenome assembly OGSV01 (sample SAMN03295823, study PRJEB24534) | human gut metagenome | isolation source: fecal sample 4 from infant 3 | host: Homo sapiens | place: USA: Pittsburgh, PA | collected 2014-07 | reverse complement strand
TGAGCCTGCTGTCCGCCGCCTTCTACGGCATGCCCCAGAACGAACTCACGGTCATCGGCATCACCGGCACCAAAGGCAAGACCACCACCGCCTATCTGGCGCATGCCATCCTGAACGAATATTCGCATGGCCGTTGCGCGTTGTTCTCTTCGGTGAACCTCTGCCTTGACGGTCATACCATGCTGGCGTCGAAGCTGACCACGCCGGAGTCGTTGGACGCGTTCCGCATGATGCGCGAGGCCGCGGACAACGGCATGCGATACCTGGTGATGGAGGTCTCCTCCCAGGCCTACAAGGTCAACCGCGTCCACGGCCTGACCTTCGACGTGGGAGCCTTCCTCAACATCTCCCCCGACCACATCAGCGACATCGAACACCCCACCTTCGAAGACTATCTGTATTGCAAACGTCAGTTGGCATACCATGCACGCGCCTTCGTACTCAACGCCGACGCCGACCATGCCGATCTCATTCGCGAGGATGCGCAGGCCGCGGGCATCCCGCTTGCGGATTTCGCCCTGCGCACCGATGACGCACCTACGAATGCGATGCTGACGGCCCGTCCGTCGAACGCCGAACACAGCGCGTTCAGCATCGCCGCGAACGGTCATGATCTGGGCGAGTTCAGCCTGTCATTGGCTGGCGATTTCAACTATGCGAACGCCCTCGCCGCCGTCGCACTGGCGCATGAGGCCGGCGTGCCATTCGATTCGGCCGCCATGCATGCCATGGAATCGGTGCATGTACCGGGACGTATGGAACTGTTCACCGGCACGGATGGCGACACCGTGGCCATCGTCGATTATGCGCACAACTACACCAGCGTACGTGCGCTGATCGATTTCGTCGAACAGCGCTACGGCGAGCGCAAGCCGCGGATTACGCTCGTCGCCGGTTCCGCCGGCAACAAGGCGTTCGACCGCCGTCAGGAAATCGTCGAGGCCGCACAGGATCGCATCGCACGTTTCGTATTCACCGCCGAAGACACCGATACCGAACCGTATATCGACATCTGCAACGAAATGCTCGGCCATGTCACCAACGACCATGTGGATGCCACGGTGATCGTCGATCGTGTGAAGGCCATCGAGAGCGCCGTCGAGCAGGCGCATTCCCACGATGGTCTCGACGTGATCCTCATCATCGGCAAGGGCCACGAGCGTTGGATCAAGGACCTCAACAGCCACGTGGCCTACGAAGGTGATGATTGTGTGGTGGAACGACTGCTGAACGTGGCGTAGGAGTAGCATCGTCTTCGAGCTCATGATTTGTTCATGGCGACCGGACGATACTATCTTCAAGGAGCACCGCGGAAATGGCGATCAAACCTGCAACGTTCACGCTTGCCTATGCAATCGACGTGCTGAAGGAGCATCATCTGCTTCGCGAAATCGTTCACGGCCGCCGATGGACGCTTGACGCTTCGGATCTGCCCGGCGCGAATGAGCCGGTCGGGTCGATCACCTACGATACCCGCAAGGTCGATCCCGGTTCGATGCTGTTCGTCAAGGGCCGTTTCAAGCCTGAATTCCTTGACGGCATCGACGGCAAAGGCCTGGCCGCATACGTGGCGGAAACCGAATACGCCGATCGCACGAAAGCCATCGGCATCATCGTAGAGGACGTGCACAAGGCCATGAGCCTGCTGTCCGCCGCCTTCTACGGCATGCCCCAGAACGAACTCACGGTCATCGGCATCACCGGCACCAAAGGCAAGACCACCACCGCCTATCTGGCGCATGCCATCCTGAACGAATATTCGCATGGCCGTTGCGCGTTGTTCTCTTCGGTGAACCTCTGCCTTGACGGTCATACCATGCTGGCGTCGAAGCTGACCACGCCGGAGTCGTTGGACGCGTTCCGCATGATGCGCGAGGCCGCGGACAACGGCATGCGATACCTGGTGATGGAGGTCTCCTCCCAGGCCTACAAGGTCAACCGCGTCCACGGCCTGACCTTCGACGTGGGAGCCTTCCTCAACATCTCCCCCGACCACATCAGCGACATCGAACACCCCACCTTCGAAGACTACTTCCGTTGCAAGCGCCGGTTGATCGCCAACAGCCGTTCGCTGGTGCTCGGCGCCGACTGCGATCACCGTGATCTGCTCATGCAGGATGCCGCCGACGCGGGCGTCAAGGTCACCGAGTTCGCATTGCATGATGCCGCACGGGGCCTGACCTCCCCAGCACAGGTCATCGCCCGCGTCGATCCGGAAAACAAAGCCGGTTTCATCGTTTCCGTCAATGGCTCGGATCTTCGGCCGATGGAGCTGGACATGTCCGGTGAATTCAATGTCACGAACGCCGCGGCAGCCGTCGCCATCGCCATCGAGGCCGGCGTGCCGGAATCCGACCCGTCAATCGCCGCCATGTGCCGGGTACAGGTGCCCGGACGCATGGAACGCGTCAAGGCGGGAGACGGTCTGCTGGTCTACATCGATTTTGCCCACAACTATCTTTCCGTCAAATCGTTGGTCGACGAAATGGTACGGACCTATGGCGAACGCCGCCCACGCATCACGCTGGTTTCCGGTACCACCGGCGGCAAGGCCGTCGACAGACGCGAGGGCATCGTCAAGGGGGCGCTTGGCCGTGTGGAATCCTTCATCTTCACATTGGACGACCCGAATTACGAGGATCCCATGGACATCGCGCGTCAGATGCAGTCGTATGTGACCGATCCGACGGCCCGGACGCAGATCGTCGTTCCGCGCGAGCTCGCCATCGAAAAGGCCATCGCCGACGCGCGTGAGCATGCGGACCGGTTCAATATCGTGCTGGTCATCGGCAAGGGCGACGAGACCCGTAATATCATCAACGGCAAGCCGGTGCCATATGAGGGCGATGGCGCCGTGGTGCGTCGCGTACTCGGCGAATAGCACGGCCGTTCGTCACACGGCACGGGGTAAGGTAGGTCACTATGACACGATTCCAACCGATTCTGCTCGGCAGCGACATTAACGTCTACGGCATGGCCAGGGCGTTCCATGAGGAGTATGGCATCATCTCCGAGGCGTACGCCTACTTCCAGCTCAGCCCTACGAAGTTCAGCAATATCGTGAACGTGCATGTCGTCGATGATTTCAACAATTTCGTGACGTTCCGCGATTTCATGCTCAACCTCGGCAGGCGTATGAAGGCCGAGGATCCGGATCGCACGCTGTTGCTCATCCCCTGCGGCGATGTGTATGCGAATCTGCTCAGCCAGTGCGGGGACGATCTGCGTCGTTATTTCGTATACAACACGCTCGACATCAATCTGTCACGCCGACTCGCCTACAAATCCACGTTCTATCAGATCTGCGAACGGTATGATCTGCCGCACCCGAAGACGAAGACCGTAACCGCCGACGGAGTGAAGGCAGGGGAATACCGCGATCTGCCGTTCCCCTATCCGGTCGCGATGAAGCCGGCCAATTCCGTCGAATGGCTGAACGTCGACTTCGAAGGGCGGCGCAAGGCCTATATCTTCAACGACCCGGCCGAACTCGACACGATCATCAGACGTGCCTACGATGCCGGCTATACCTCCGAAATGGTGATTCAGGATTTCATTCCCGGCGACGATTCACGCATGCGTGTGCTCAACGCGTACGTGGACCAGCATCATCGCGTACGCATGATGTTCCTCGGCCATCCGTTGCTGGAGGATCCGTCTCCGGTGGCGGCCGGCAACTATGCGGCGATCCTGCCCGACTACAACGAGAACGTGTTCCGTCGCATCAAGGCGTTCCTCGAGGATATCGGCTATGAAGGCGTCGCCAATTTCGACATGAAGTACGATGAGCGCGACGGCGAATACAAGCTGTTCGAGATCAATCTGCGTCAGGGGCGTTCCAGCTATTTCGTGACGTTGAACGGTTTCAACCTGGCCAAATACTTCGTGGAGGATCTTGTCGAGGACACGCCGTTCGACGGCGAGACCTTGTTCGGCCGCGGTTCGAAGCTGTGGATGGAGATTCCGAAGTCGGTGTTCCTTGAGTATGTCGCCGAAGGCGATGACAAGGAAACCGGCAAACGCATGCTCGAATCCGGGGATTGGGGCACCACGCTGGAATATTCCAAGGATATGAATCCGCTACGCTGGCTGATGATCAGGCATATGTTCGCGATCTATAGGAAAAGCTACGCCAAATACTTCACCAAAAAGGGTGAGATGAAGTGAAACGACCGTTCTTCGCCGTATTGGGCGGCATGGGCACATTGGCTACCGAGAGCTACATCCGTCTGGTCAACCACGCCACGCATGCGCATGGCGATCAGGATTATCTCGACTATGTGGTGTTCAATGACGCCTCCGTGCCGGATCGCACCGCGTATATCGTGGGGGCATCCGATGAGAACCCGTTCCCGGTGATTGCCGACGATATCGAAAAGGCCACCGCGATGGGCGCGAGCTTCATCGTGCTCACCTGCAATACGGCGCACTACTTCTATGATGATTTCCAAAGGCTGACGCCGGTACCGATTCTGCACATGCCGCGCGGCGCCGTGAATCGCATGGCACAACGCTACCCAAAGGAACGGTTCCCCCGAATCGGTTTCCTCGGCACTTCCGGGTCGCGCAAATCGGGCGTCTATGCGCGTGCGGCCACCGAAGCCGGATATGCCTTCGTGGAACCGACCGATGACCTGCAGGAGCGCATCACTTCGCTGATTTACGATGATGTGAAAGGCTCGGGAGAGCTGAATCAGGAACGATACGAATCCGTGCTCCGTGACATGCTCGACCCGGCCAGCCCTTGCGCCTGCGACGCGCTGATTCTGGGATGCACCGAACTGAGCGTACTGAACGAGGCGTTCCCGATGCCTCAGCTACCGATCATCGACGCGCAGGCCGTGTTGGTGGAAGACACCGTGGCTCGCGCCAAATCCTTGCGCTGAACAGGTTGCGGCCCCTCACGACGGGCCGCAACCTTTCGATGCATAAATCCATGCCTGGCGTCTAGCTATGCTTCGGCATCATCGGCATCATCGGAACCGACATTGCCGAAATCATTGACATCGAAATCCGGATTGGCATCGGATTCGAAATCCGCTTCGGCCGCATCCTGATCCTTGCGCGGCTCCGGTTCCACGGCCTCCTGGAACACACGCTCGACCTTCGGCTTCTTCAGATCCGGATTGATCTTCTCCTCCAGCATCAGGCGCGCGTCTCCAGCCGTGGTGAAGCTACCGCAGATAAGCACGCCGTGCCCGTAGCCTACGCCGAGTTCGTCTTCGGAATCGACCATGTTGACGGCTTCCTGGATGGCATCCGGCAGTTGCGGAATGCAGGTGACGCGTTCCGGTCCGAACACCTGATCCGCGATCTTCTTCAGGTCTTCGGCCGGCATCACACGGTCGCGCCACGAGTTTTCGGTGACGATTACATGGCTCAGCAGCGGTTCAAGCACGCCGAGATACTCTTCGACCTGCTTGTCCCCCATCATGGCGATCACGCCGACGAGCTGCTGGAAGTCGTAGTTCTCCTCGATGGCGGCACGCAGCGCCTCGGCCGCGTTCACATTGTGCCCGCCGTCAAGGATGATGGTCGGCGAGGTGCGGATCTGTTCGAGGCGTCCCGGAATCTTCACCGTACTCAACGCTTCGGCCACCAGATCGCCGTCAAGCGCGCCGTTTACCGGAATCACCGCCTCGGCCGCGCACAGGGCTGCGAGCGCATTATGCGCCTGATGCTCGCCGAATTTGGCGACCGGCACTTCCTCATATGTGCCGTTGGGGGTGCGCAGGGTGACCATCTGGCCGCCGACGGCCGGTACGCGGGCGACGACTTCCGCTTCGATGCCGTCGCGTACCAGATTGGCATGGTTGCCCTTGGCGGCCTTCTCGATGATCGGCATGACGGCCTCCTCATGCGGCTGACGCCCGATGACGGCGGTGCAGCCGGGCTTGATGATGCCGACCTTTTCGGAGGCGATCTGTTCGACGGTGTCGCCCAGCCACGCCATATGGTCCATGTCGATGGGACCGATGATGGCGGCATCGGCATCGAGCACGTTGGTGGCGTCCCAGCGGCCGCCCATGCCGACCTCCACGATGGCCACATCGACCGGAGCGTCGGCGAATTTCCAGATGGCCATGGCGGTAAGTACTTCGAAGAAGCTCATTTTCGGCTTCCCGAGCTCCTCCATCTTCATGTCGACGATGGCGATCAGATCGCGTACCTGATCCCATGCGTCGACGAAGTCGTCGTCGGAAAGCTGTTGTCCGTCGATGGCGATGCGTTCGTTGACATGTTCCAGATGCGGCGAGGTGTACAGTCCCGTGCGCATGCCGTAGGCGCGGCAGATCGACTCGACCATGCGCGCGGTGGATCCCTTGCCGTTGGTGCCGGTGATGTGGACCACGCGGAAGGACTCTTCCGGATGCCCCATGACGTCGAGGATCATCTTCATGCGCCTGAGGTCCAGATTGGTGGTATTGCGTTCCGATGGACGGCCCATGATGTCACGTTCGACGTCGATCATGCTTTCGTTGTTGCGATTGGGATGTTCAAACGACATGCTGTGCTGTTTCCTTACGCTGGTCGATGCTTACTCACTGAAACCGTCCCCATTCTAGGTGGGCGCATGAACGTTATGGCGTCGCAAAACGTAATAGGATTGGTGGCGGTAATTCATTGGATTGTTCAGGAGATGTGATGAGCGAAGTCATTACCGATAAGGACAAGGAATACGAGGCTTTGGAGCGGGAGTCCGCACCGGGGCCGGATCAGGCCATGAGCGACCGTGTGAACAATCGTTCCCTACGCCCTCGTTCCGACGCGTTCAAGGAGTTCATGACCACCGGTTGGGATGACAATGAGCCGGCCATCGAACCGTTGGAATCCTCCAAGTACACGCCGGCACGTCTTGAGGCGCTGGGCAGGGCGTTTCCAGGCGAACGCCTCGTAATCCCGGCCGGTCAGCCGAAGGTACGCAACAACGATTGCGACTACGCGTTCCGTCCGGACACCACCTTCTCGTATTACACCGGTCTTGGCGAGGACTATGAGGCCGGCGCGGTGCTGGTGCTGAACCCGGTCGATCCGGATTCCGCGGATGCAAAGGCCGGCAGGACGCATGAGCCGGAACTGTTCGTGGCTCCGCGCGCGAACCATTACACGCAGGACTTCTTCATGAATGCCCACTATGGTGAATATTGGGTGGGTCCGCGCGCGGGTCTGCGGGAGATGACCGCCATGACGGGCATCGAGACGAACGACATCGCGCAACTGGCCGATGCACTGAGCAAGGATGTCGGCACCGAGGCCGGTGCAGTACGCGTCCGTGTGATTCGTGAGGCCGATCCGCAAATCACCGAGATGGTAGAGGATATTCGCAAGGCGAACGGTTTCGCCGATCCGGACGGCAATACCGCCGCCGACGACAGACTGCACGAATTCGCCGCCGAGGCACGCATGTGCAAGGACGAATATGAGGTGCGCGAGATGCGCAAGGCCGTGGACGCCACCAAGCACGGCTTCGACAGCATCCTGCGCAGGCTGCCGGCGGCTCTGGGCAAACCGCGTTCGGAACGTATGCTGGAAGGTGCGTTCAACGCAATCTCCCGCGAGGAAGGCAACGAGGTCGGTTACGACACCATCATCGCATCCGGCGCGCATGCTCCGATTCTGCATTGGATGCGTAACACCGGTACCGTCGCATCCGGCGAGCTGCTGCTGATCGATGCCGGCGTGGAAGTCAACAGCCTGTATACCGCCGACATCACCCGTACGTTCCCGACCAATGGTAGGTTCACCGACTTTCAGAAGAGGCTGTATCAGGCCGTGCTGGACTCCCAGCAGGCCGGTTTCGAGGCAGCCAAGCCAGGTGCCACGTATTCCGACATCCATCATGCCTGCATGCGTGTGATCGCCGAACGCCTGCACGAATGGGGCATTCTGCCGGTCGACGTGGAGGAGTCGCTCTCCCCCGCCGGTCAGCAGCACCGTCGTTGGCTCGCCTGCGGCGTGGCGCATCATCTCGGCCTTGACGTGCATGATTGCGCGCAAGCCCGTTACGAGTCATATCAGGGTGCCGAAATCCGTCCGGGCATGATCTTCACGATTGAGCCTGGCCTGTATTTCCGTGAGGATGACTTGCTGATTCCGCCGGAGTATCGCGGCATCGGCATCCGCATCGAGGATGACGTGCTCATGACCGAGAATGGTCCCGAATGGATCTCCGCAGGCATACCGAAGCAGATCGATGACGTCGAGGCCTGGATGGCCGACATGGCGCAATAGTCTTCCACCGTACTCCCCGACGGGGAGGAAAGGAACGTGATATGGCAACCCCTGAATTCGTGTTGAAACTCCGCAGGAAGATCGGCCACGATCTGCTATGGCTGATGGGCGTGTCCGGCTACGTCGAGGACGAACGGGGCCGCGTACTGCTGGGCCGACGTTCCGACACTGGCGAATGGGCCATGGTGTACGGCATCAACGAGCCCGGCGAGGAGCCGGCCGACACCGTGGCCCGCGAAGTCAAGGAGGAGACCGGCGTGGACGTGATCGTCACCGATCTGGTGTCGGTGAAATCATCTCGCCGCATACTCACCTACGCGAATGGCGACAACACCATGTACATGGATCACCTGTTCATCTGCAGGCCCGATCCGGCCGGTAACACGGAACCGTACGTCGGTGATGAGGAGAGCCTCAACGTGGGCTGGTTCTTCCCCGATGAGCTACCCGGGCCATTGGCCGCCACCACGGTTGAACGCATGGGGTATGTGCGTGAATATCTGAGGAACAAGGCCGGTGGCGACGCCCACGCGCAGTTCTGCTTCAACGGCGAGATCCACTGAAGTTCCCGCCAACGTAAGACGGCGATGCCTGCGACAATCGGTCCGTCGCAGGCATCGCCGTCTATGCTCCTAAATCCCTCATCCCTACTGTTGGGCCGTGAGCAACTCGTGCAGATGCTCACGATGCCCGCGTTGTTCACGCGGATCCGGCACCGGCAACGAGGCCAGCAGCTTCTGCGTGTACGGATTTTGCGGATGTTGCATGATCTGGTCGGCATCGCCATGTTCGACGATCTTGCCCTTGTGCATCACCATGATGCGATCGGCAAGCATATCTACCACCGCAAGATCGTGAGTGATGAACAGGCAGGCGAAACCGATTTCGACCTGTAGTTTCTTGAACAGTTCCAACACCTTCGCCTGCACCGACACATCCAATGCGGAGGTCGGCTCGTCGGCGATGAGCAGGCTCGGCTTCAACGCGAGCGCACGCGCCAGGGAGGCGCGTTGACGCTGGCCGCCGGACAGCTCATGGGGGAAGCGGTTCATGTATGCGCGTGGCAGCTGGACCATTTCCAGCAGATCGCCCACATAATGCCGTGCGTCAGCCACGGAGGAGTATTTCCCGTGCACGATCAGCGGTTCGGCCACGTTCTCCGCGATGGTCATCAGCGGGTTGAACGAGCTGCCGGGATCCTGGAACACGAAGCCGATGTCGGCGCGCTTGGGCTTGAAGTCACGTTCCTTCACGCCGTTCATTTCGATGCCGAGCACGTTGAGTGAACCGCCGGAAACCTTCTGCAGGCCTGCGATGGCACGGCCCGTGGTGGATTTGCCGGAACCGGATTCGCCTACCAGTCCCAGCACCTCGGAACGGTGGATGGTGAAGTCGATGCCATCCACGGCCTTGAAATCGGGCTGCATGAGATGGCCCGGATACGTGATGGTCAGCCCCTTGGCCTCGACCGCGACCGGCTGTTCACGCCAATCCTTTTCACGCTCGATGACCTTGCCATTGCCGTCACGCACGATGAGCTTCTGCCCGATGCGCGGTACGGCACCCAGCAAACGCTTGGTGTAGTCGTCCTGCGGTGAATAGAAGATCTGTTCCACGCCGCCTTGCTCGACCACATGGCCACGGTACATGACCACGACCTCGTCGGCGATGTCGGCGATGACGCCCATGTTGTGCGTGATGATGAGCACGGAGGCATCGAATTCGTCGCGTGCGAGACGCAGCAGATCGAGGATTTCGGCCTGTACGGTCACGTCAAGGGCGGTGGTCGGCTCATCGGCCAGAATCAGACCGGGATTGAGCACCAACGCCATGGCGATGACGATGCGCTGCTTCTGGCCGCCGGAGAACTGGTGCGGATAGTAATCGACCCGGGTTTCGGCGTCGGGAATGCCGACCTTCTTCAGAATGTCGATCGCCTTGGCACGCAGCTCTTTCTTGTCTTTCATGCCGTGGGCCCGCAGCCCCTCCTCGATCTGCCAGCCGATGGTATACACCGGGTTCAGCACCGAATTCGGCTCCTGGAACACCATCGCCGCCTCGGAGCCGCGCATTTCGCGTAGCTGCTCGCCGGATAGGGACAGCACGTCGAGTTCCTCGTTGCCGGCACGGTTCGACAGGTAGATCGCACCAGAGGTCGTTGCCGTTTCCGGCAGCAGTTTGATGATGGAGCGCGCGGTCACGGACTTGCCGGAACCGGATTCGCCCACCACGCCGATGACCTTCCTGCGGGGAATCTTGAAACTGATCCCGTCGATGGCCTTGATGGAGCCGGCGTCGGTCATGAAGGAGACGCTCAGATCCTTGATTTCGGCGAGATTGCCGTTGTCGATTTCGCTCATCGGTTCACTCCCCTTCCTTGGAGCCCCATGCGGAGGCCACGAATGATGGATCATGGTCGGTGACGGTCACCGGGGCGTCGATGGCACCCATCGGGTTTCTGGCCGCGGCAAGTTCCGCCATGACCTCGTTGCGGGCGCCCGGCTTTTCGTTCGGATCAACGGAGGTGTCTTCGATGGATCCGACCACTTCGCCCGCGGATTTGCGTGCACGCAGTCGCGGATCGGCGAGATCGTTGAGCGATTCGCCGACGAGGGTGATGCCCAGTACGATCAGCACGATGGCGACGCCGGGGAATACCGCGGTCCACCAGATGCCGGCGGTCACGTCGGATACGGAACGGTTGAGATCATAGCCCCATTCGGCGGCTGCGGTCGGTTCGATGCCGAAGCCAAGGAAGCCCAGACCGGCAAGGGTCAGAATGGCCTCCGATGAGTTCAGGGTCAGGATGACCGGCAGGGTTCGGGTGGAGTTCTTGAACAGGTGCTTGGTCATGATGCGCCAGGTGGAGGCACCGACCACACGTGCGGATTCCACGTATGCGGATTCCTTGATGCGGATCACTTCGGCACGGATGGTACGGAAGTACTGCGGAATATAGACCACGGTGATGGAGATGCCGGAAGCGAAGATGCCGCTCCACAGTCCGGATTGGCCGTGGGAGATCATAATGGCCATCAGAATCGCCAACAGCAGGGACGGGAAGGAGTAGACGGCGTCGGCGATCATCACGAGTACGCGGTCGACCCAGCCGCCGAAATAGCCGGAGACCAGTCCCAGCAGCACACCCGCGAAGATGGACAGCAGCACGGCGATGACGATGGCGATGACCGCAGTGCGGGAACCCCACACCACACGGCTGAACACGTCATAGCCTCCGGCGGTCGTACCCCAGATATGTTCGGATGACGGTGCCGCCTGGGCCGGGAAGGATACGCCGTTGGAGTCCTTCAGCTGAGCGTATCCGTATGGTGCGATCAAGGGTGCGAAGATGGCGACGAGCAGGAAGAAGGCGGTGAGCGCCAGACCGGTAATCAGCATGCCCTTCTGCCAGCCGACGGCTACGCGCAGTTCCTTGATAATCGGAATCTTGGTCCAGAACGGTGCCTGTTTGTTGATTTTGAGCCTGTCCAGACGGTCATCGCCGGGAACGGTGACATTGTTGACGGATGCTTCGGTCATGTCAGTACCTCACTCTCGGGTCGACCAGTGCGGCGATGACGTCGACGATGAAGTTGACGACGGCCACGATGATGGCGATCAGAATCACGATGCCCTGCACCGCCACGAAGTCACGTGCCTTCAGATATTGCGAAAGCATGAAACCGAGGCCCTTCCATTCGAAGGTGGTCTCGGTGAGTACGGCACCGGCGAGCATCAGGGCGATCTGCATGCCCATGACGGTGATGATCGGAATCAGGGCCGGCTTCCATGCATGCTTGTTGAGCAGACGCTTTTCGGAGACGCCGCGGGAGCGGGCGGCCTCGACATAGCCGGAAGTGTAGGTGGAGATCACGTTGGTACGCACCAGGCGGATGAATACGCCCGCCGTCAGCAGTCCCAATGCGAGGGCCGGAAGCACCGCGTGACGCAGTACGTCGACGAGCACGGACATATCGCCCAACTGAAGTGCGTCGATGATGTAGAAACCGGTTGGCGAGACCAGTCGGGAGAATTCCATTTCGCTGCTCAATGACGAACGGCCGGATGCCGGCAGCACGTTCATCCAGATGGCGAAGATGAGTTTCAGAATCAGGCCCAGGAAGAACACCGGAGTGGCGTAGCACAGAATGGCGAAGGTGCGGATGCCCGCATCGGCCGCACGGTCGCGTTTGCGTGCCGCGATACGGCCCAGGCCGATGCCGACGATGAGCGCCACGATAAGCGCCAGGAACGCGAGTTCGAAGGTGGCGGCGCCGTAACGGGTAAGAATGGTGATGACCTTTTGGTTGTCGGTCAGCGTGGTGCCGAGGTCACCGTGCAGCAGGCCGTTGAGATAATCGATGTACTGTACGACCAATGGACGGTCATAGCCGGCCGCGTGGATGCGCTTTTGCAGTTCCTCCGGCGTCAGGCGGCCGCCTAGGGCGGCGGAAATCGGATCGCCGGTGGCGCGCATGACGAAGAAGACGATGGTAACAAGAATGAATACGGTAGGAATGATCAGCAGGAAGCGGGTAAGCACGAAGCGGAAGAATCCGCTCGAAAGCTTGTTTTTCTTGGCTTTCGGCTGAGCCACGGTTGCGCTTTGCGTCACGTCGGGCTCCTTTTCCTTGATGGATGATGCAGATACAAATTGAGCCCCCGCCCGACTCGAAACGGCCGGGCAGGGGCGGTCAAGTCACATTCAGGACTTGGTCACGGAGGCGTAACGGAAGCGGAAGGAGGCGTCGAGCACGACACCCTTCACGCCCGAACCGGTGACGGCGACCTGGGCACCCTGCAGCAGCGGGATGGTGGAGAGGTCATCGGTCTCGAGCTTCTGGATTTCCTTCAGCGTGTCCTCACGTTCCTTGTCGTCGGTCTGGCCGGCCTGCTTGACGATCAGGTCATTGACTTCCGTGTTGGAGTAGCCGTTGTTCACGAAGTTGCCGTCACGGAAGAACGGAGACAGGTAGTTGTCGGGATCGGAGTAGTCCGGGAACCAGCCAAGCTGGTAGGCCGGGTAGGAACCATCGGAATCCGAGGTGATCACGCGATCCTTGCTGTACTGGGTCCATTCGGTGGACTGCAGGTCGACCTTGAACAGGCCGCCTTCTTCGAGCTGGGCCTTGATGGCGGCATACTCGTCGGCGGAGGACTGGCCGTAGTGGTCCGGGTTGTACTGAAGCTTCAGATCGACCGGGGTCGTGACACCGGCATCCTCGAGAACCTTCTTGGCCTTGTCGGTGCTCGGCTTGCCTTCGCCGTCACCGTAGGCTTCCTTCAGGGTGTCGTCGTGACCGGACAGACCATCCGGAATGAAGGAGTACAGCGGGGTGTAGGTGCCCTTGTAGACCTTGGTGGACAGCTCGTCGCGGTCGATCAGGTTGGCGACGGCCTGACGCACGGCCTTGGCCTTGTCGGCGTTCGGCTCGCTGGACTTCTCGCCGTACGGCATGATCTTGAAGTTGAAGGTGATGAAGCGCTCTTCGCCACCCGGGCCCTTGACGACCTTGACCTTGTCGTCCTTGGACAGGTCCTCGATGTCGGTCGGGGTCATGGAGCGGTAGGCGACGTCGACCTGTCCCTGCTGCACGGCCATCTTCAGGTTGGAGGAATCGGCGAAGTACTTGACCTGCACGGCGTCGTTCTTTGCCGGAGTCAGGCCATCATAGGAGTCGTTCTTGGCATAGGCCAAGGCCTCGTTCACCTTATAGGAGGTGAGCTTGTACGGGCCGGCGAAGGCATTGTCCTTGACGATGGTGTCGGCGTCGGTGAGCTTGTCGGCGTCGAAGGACTCCTCATCCACGATCGGGCCTGCCGGGCTGGAAAGCACCTGCTTGAGGGTCACGTCGTTCTTGACCTTGGAGTGGAACACCACGGTGGTGTCGTCCTTGGCTTCGACGGAGTCGATGTTGGCGAGCAGGGATGACGGACCGTTCTCGTCGTTGATCTTGTTGATGCGGTCGAAGGAGAACTTGACGTCGGAGGCGGTCAGATCGTGGCCGTTGGCGAACTTCAGGCCGGACTTGAGCTTGACGGTGAATTCGGTGCCGTCGTCGCTCCAGGTGCCGTCATCGGCGGCGATGTCCGGGGACAGCTCGGAGGTGTTGTAGTCCTGGGAATACAGGAACGGGAACACCTGAATCTGCACGGCGTAGGAACCGTTGTCATAGGAGCCGGCCGGATCGAGGCTGGTGATCTTATCGGTGGTACCGATGGTGATGGTGGTGCCGCTTGCCGTGGAACCGCCGTCCTTCACGCCGCCGCAGGCGGCAAGGGATGCGATGGCCGCGACGGAAGCGAGCGCGGCGATGACTTTCTTGCGATTCACTGAGGATTCCTCTCTCTAATCCTTGAATTCCAAAGGCATCTCGTGATTGAAATGGCTTGACTCCTTAGAATTGGCGCCTAATGTTAACCGCACGTTTCGTGTAGGGCAATATCGTCCCGTCTCCTGCATTGTTGGTATCGGAAAACCCTATTTTTCCCCGTTCTTTCCACGATTCATCTTTCCCACGATGCCCGGTCGATTAATGAGACGCATGTGAGCGAGCATGCGTTTCGACCGGATACACTTGGCGACACGCGGATGATGCGCGGCTTGTACATTGACGTTAACAGCGTTAATATATCAACTAGTTAAACGAGAGAATCCGTGCATCGGCGCAAGGAGGTGTTATGAGCAGCTACAGCATGCAACAATCATCGATCTCCGAAAACAATCGGTCACGCATCCTGCAATATCTGTATCACAATGGCATCTGCTCCCGCGCCCAGATCGCCAAGGCCATTGAACTCACCCCTGCGGCAATCACCAAAATCACGGCAAAACTGCTGTCCCAGGACGTCATCGAAGAGACCGGCGACATGGAGGGTGACAAGAACCGTCGTTCCATCGGCCTGAACCTCAATTGCGCGAAATACCATGTGGTCGGCGTCAAATTCGCCCGCAGTCTGGTGCAGATCGCGGTGTTCGACCTCAAATGCAACAAGATCTCGCTGACCGACCTACCCACCGTCAGCGAAGAGCACATCCCCGACACCGTGGAGCAAATCCGTCGCACCGTCCGGCAACTCATCGCCGACGATCCGCACATCGTCGCCGTGGGTATGGCCGTCCCGGGCCCGTATCTGCGGGACGCCGGCCATACCGCTCTCGTCTCCTCCATGCAAGGCTGGAGGCAGGTCAACTTCATCCACGAATTCAGCGCGGCCTTCGACGTGCCGGTATTCGTGGAGCAGGATGCACGAGCCGGTGCATTGGCGCAATTCCTGTTCAACCCCGAGCTGTCCGAAGGCTCTCTCGCCTATTATCTGCTGGGTGAAGGCATCGGACTGGGGCTGATCGACGACGGTAGAATCTTCTACGGTGCGCACGGCACCGCAACCGAAATCGGGCACGTCTCCGTCGACGTCAACGGCAGGCCCTGCGACTGCGGCAACGTCGGATGTCTGGAGCGCTACTGCTCGGCGGTCGCCATCCACGAGGAGCTCAAGACCGAAGGCGACATCGTGCCCGGCTGCGAATCCATGACCCACGCGCAGGCATGCGCGGCGCTGTTCGCCAAAGCCGACGCGGGCGACGAAGCGGCCCGGCAGCTGGTCAACAAAGCGGCCAGGTACATCGGCTTCGGGTGCGTGACCATCATCAATGCCTTCAATCCAAGCCACATCGTTCTGGGTGACATCGTCTCCCAGGCAGGTCAGCCGCTACTTGACGAGGTCAAGGCCATCGTTTCCGAACACACCATTCCGGAAGTGAGTTCGGAGACCACCATCTCCCTGTCCGCCCTGCCCACCGACGCCACCGTCACCGGAGCCGCCGCCGTGGCCATCACCAATTTTCTGGAACATCCTTCGATGTTCTTCGACGTCGCATAGCACGCCGCCATCTAAAGAAAGGAAAACCATGTCCAAGCCAACCGTCATCTCCCTCGGCGAAATTCTTTGGGATATGCTCCCCACCGGCAAGCGTGCCGGCGGCGCCCCCGTCAACTTCGCCTATCATGCCTCGCAGAATGGCGCGGAAGGCTATGCCATCAGCGCAGTCGGCAACGACGAGCTCGGTGCAGAGCTGATCGCCGACGCCCACAAGGCCGGCATCAACACCTTGGTGCAGACCAACGAATACCCGACCGGCACCGTGGACGTGGCGCTGACCAACGGCATTCCGGAATACACCATCGTCAAGAACGTCGCCTGGGATCACATCAAGCTCACCGACGAACTCATCGACGCCGTTTCCAAGGCCGACGCCGTCTGCTTCGGCACCCTGGGTCTACGCTCCCCCGAGTCCCACGACACCATCATCGAACTGCTCAAGCACACCAAGGAAGGCGCGCTGAAGTTCTTCGACATCAATCTGCGCTCCGACTTCTACTCCAAGGAACTCATCGAAGAGCTGCTTGGCTACGCCACCGTGTTCAAGATCAACGATGACGAGCTGCTGCTCATGCGCGACATGTTCGAGCTTCCCGGAACCACCGACGAGGAAGCGTGCAACTGGTTCATCAAGAACTTCGGTCTGGAGTACATCATTCTGACCGGTGGTGCCACCTTCAGCACCATCATCGCCAAGGACGGCGAAGTCTCCACCCTGCACACCCCGCATGTCGAGGTCGCCGACACCGTCGGCGCAGGCGATTCCTTCTCCGGTTCCTTCACCGGCAAGATCCTCACCGGAGCCCCCCTCAAGGAAGCGCACCGTGCGGCCGTGAACACCTCCGCCTATGTGTGCACCAAGGAAGGCGGCTGGCCGACCTATCCGGCAGAAGGCGTTCCGGACTATCTCGCCGCGGCGGCCAAGTAATCCTTTCCCGGTCTCATCATCATCCACAGGTCCACGGTCATCGAACGATGTCGTGGACCTTGTTGTATTGCGACACCTGCTATGATGAATGCACGTCAATCGATTTACGTATTCAACGAAGAAGTTGCCATGCCACCGACCACCAATGCCATACCCCAATCCGTCTCCATCTTCATGCAACGCATCACCGAACTGTGCGGTACGGAACATGCGGACTGGGCCGAGAATTTCAACACCTGCTTCGCCAACACGCTGACCACCACCGTGCGTCGGCATGACGATGGCACCACGTTCCTTCTGACTGGCGACATCCCGGCCATGTGGCTGCGTGATTCCTCCGCACAGTTCCGCCCCTATCTCGTCATCGCCCAAGACGATCCGGACATGGCCGATCTCGTCGCGGGGCTCGTCCGCCAGCAGTTCCGGTTCATCAACATCGACCCGTACGCCAACGCATTCAACGAGACGCCAAGCGGAGCCACTTGGGATCCTGACGATCGGACCGATTCGTTCGGACCTTGGCTATGGGAACGCAAATACGAAGTGGATTCGCTATGCTACCCCATCCAACTCGCATGGCTGCTGTATCGCAATACCGGACTGACCTCGCATTTCGACGAATCGTTCGTCTCCGGCGTGCGTCGCATCCTTGACACCTTCGAGACCGAACAGAATCACGCCGAGTCTCGGTACCGGTTCTTCCGCCCGAACGATGACCCGCGTGATTCCGTGCCGAACGAAGGCCTCGGCGGACCGTTTGCCGTCACCGGTATGACCTGGTCCGGATTCCGTCCCAGCGACGACGCCTGCATCTATCCGTACCTCGTGCCGTCCAACATGTTCGCGGTCGTGGCCATGGGCCATCTTCGGCAGATCTTCACCGACGTGCTCGATGATGCCGAAATCGTACGCCGCGCAGGCAAACTGCAGCACGACATCTCCGACGGCATCGCGCAACATGCCACCATACGCAACGCGGCGGGAGAACGGATCTACGCCTACGAGACGGATGGCCTGGGCAACGCCCTGCTCATGGACGACAGCAACGTACCCAATCTCATCTCGGCCCCATACCTGGGATTCTGCGATGCCGACGACCCGTTGTATCTGGCAACCCGCCGCACCTTGCTCAGCTCCGAGAATCCCTACTATTTCGAAGGACCCTTCGCCCGCGCCATCGGTTCCCCGCATACGCCAACCGGGTATGTCTGGCCAATCGCCATGGCCATGCAAGGCCTGACCAGCAACGACAGGGCTGAGAAGGAACGTCTCCTCGATCAGCTTGTCGCGGCGGACGCCGGCACGCATCTCATGCACGAAAGCTTCGACGTGAGTGATCCGACGCAGTACACCAGACCATGGTTCAGTTGGGCGAACATGATGTTCTGTGAGCTGGTCATGGACTTCTTCGGCATCCGCATCAACACATGAGCCAAGACGTCGGATATCGACGTTCGGGGCGATTGTCGGGAATCGCTCGAAGAAAACTTGCAATTCCCAGCAGACTTATGATATCTTGAAATGTCCGGCTGCAAAGTCGGAATGCTTGATAACTCAAGATTGGGGCTGATCGGTTTCGACGGTGACCTGTTCGTCGCAGGGAAGCGTGCCGAGAACGTAGGGTCCGCTCGTGGATGACCCCTACACAAGAATAAGTGCTAAATCTAACCGCACTGAGTTCGCTCTCGCTGCCTGAGCTTCGCGCCAGGATTAACCAGTGAGCAGCCGCTCCGTTCACTCCTTCTCGTCTTTGGGAGGATGCTGAGCGTCGTTGAGAAGACTTGCTTCATCGGCTGAGTCACAGGGCCGGTGAGGGACTTTAACTGCGAATATGCTCGCCATCAGTTGTCTGCGATATCGATGGGGGCAGAAAAACCGCCGCATGGCCAGCAGACTACGCACGTAGAAGACTGAGGGTTCGGTTATCGGACCGGGGTTCGATTCCCCGCAGCTCCACCATTCGAAAGCCGCCGGAAATGGTGGCTTTCTTTGTATTTCTAATGGTTTTCGGCTCTTCATGTTCATTATGAACATGACAGAAATTACGTCGTTTCTTAAAAAATGTTGTCAAAATGTTGTCACAAAATAATCTTTTGAGCAACAGAAAAATGCCCCCTCTTCCGGCAGGTGCCGGGAGAGGGGGCAATGTTGCATCCGGGTGCAGAATATTCCATCAAGCACCATCCGGTGCGATTTTTCGCACACGAGTCTGGTTTTCGGTTCCGGGAATTAATTGAGCCGTGTGACAGCATCGCCGCCGGCGACTTCCGGCACACCGACGATGCTGGTCAGGAGACTGACCACCGCGGCCAATGCGGCCACACTCGCCACATTCAGCCAATCGACCTGAATCAAGCCGATCGCTCCGGTTCCGATGACGCCCAACGCGGCCTGCGCCGCGGTCTTGACCGCTCGCACGGCCGCGGCCCTGCACCACTGCGGCAAAGCGCCGTCAACGCCGCCGCTCGCATGCCTGGGACGGATATTATCGTTGCCATCAGCCTTGTCATTGGTGATGCCGGTGGCCGTGGACGGCTCGCCCGTATCAAGCTCCACCATGATCGATCCTCCTTAGAATCTGTTGTTGTTGAGTGCGGTCTGCAATGCGCGGGCGGTGGCGGGCCCGAAGCTCGCGTCTTGCGTGAGCCCGTAGTGAGCTTGGATTGCTTTGATGGTGGCGGGGCCGAGCAGGCCGTCGGTACCGCAGCCGAGCGCACGTTGGACGGCGCGGATCAGGTCGCTGCCGGTGCCGCCGTACTGCACGACGGAGGAGTCAATGGCGGGACGCCAATAAGTCTTTTCGTCCGGGACCAATTGGCCGCTGATGATGCCGTCGACGGTGGTGCCCATGACCTGCTGCCACTTGCGTACGGTGGCCGGGCCGACATTGCCGTCGACCGCGAGCATGCCGTCGGAAGTATTTGAGGTCGCAGACTGGGCGCCTACGTACCTCAAATAACAGGACCACGGATAGTCGTAGTAATTGCGGATGTTGGTCTCGCGGCCGGTCTGGTCGCCGGCCTTGCCCGACACGGTACCCTTCTCGCTGATCGACGCCTGCGCCAACTGCCCGCCGCCAAGATAGACGGCGACGTGGTGCACGTCGTTCAACAGGATGTCGCCGGCCTGGGGATTGCCGTCGGCGGGCAGGCGCTTCCAGCCGCGCGCCACGAGATTGCTCGACAGGTTGCCGGTATAGGTGGCCGAACCGGTATCGAAGCCCGCCTCCTTCAGGCAGTGGATCACCAAGGACGAGCAGTCGCAGTTGCCTGCCGTCGCGTTGAAATTCCACCGGTCCGTCTGGCTGTAGCCGAGGTTGGCTACGGCGCACCAGTAGCGCATCCGATTGACCAAAGTCGTGATGCTTGCCATATCTAGGCCTCCAATCCTTCGACGGCCTTGGCCGCATCCTCCTCGGACACGACCGTGATGTTGTCAGGCGGCAGACTGTCGCCCTGCGGTGTCATCTCCGGAGTCATGGTCATATCGTCCATGACGCCTCCCTTCCGCCCCGATGGGGCAATGAAAAAGGGCCGCACCGCATGGTGTGGCCCAGGAAAATGGTCGGTTTTATGCCCGGTGGGGCAGGGATGCAAGCGGGACGCTGGCAAAGACGAGGAACCTGATCACATTACCCCTCCTTGCCAATGGTTTCCGGTGCGATGTCTGGTCGCAGCTTGTCCGGCAAGCGTGGTTTCGGATAACGGGCCAGAAAATCGGGCTCCATGATTTCGCAAAACTCCTGAAGCCAATGGAACAGGCTTCGCGTGTAAGCGCCGAGTGCGAAATACTCCTCCTGCTTCTCCTTCAGATCCTGCTGCGTCTGCTCCAGATTCTGGGTCTGCATGGCTTGCTTCTCCTCCAAATGCTGAATTTGGGCAGCTTGTTTATCCACCTGCTCACGCAATGGTTGAATCACCGAATCCGTGAGTATCTGCACGGCGGCTTGCGCGGCTTCAGTGGCTAATTTGTCCGCTTCGGCACTGTCACGGTCCTCCTGTGCTTTCGACCGCCTGCTGCTCCATGCGGTGATGAGCGCACCGACGATGCCGCCACCGCCGATAAGACTGATGATGACAGCCGACCAGAACTCCTGCGAATTGAACAATTCCTGGAACGGTGGCATCATCGATCTCCCAGCATCTCCGAACCATCCGAACGCCATGTCTTGATCCGTCTGATCTCGGGGATCCGTTCGATGGGAATGTGGAACGACTCTTTGATGTCGACATCCGTCACCGTCACGATTTTCGGATCCTCATGCGGGAACGCGGCCACGATGCCGATGCCGTAGTTGCTCCACACCTCGTTGCCGTCGGTGAGGCCCTCGTATTGCAATCCCAGACGAAGCATCTGGAACGTGATCGTGTCCCTGTCCGGACGAAGGTCGAGGATGCCATCCAGAATGGTCGCATCGGTCATTGTCGTTTGCTCCTTACCATGTCAATGGGAACACGATCGTTCCCGTGAAATAGTCCCAGTCGTGCTGGCCGCCGAACGCGGTGAAGCATTTGACCAGTCCGGCCGGCGTGACCTCGGCGAACAGGGTCGTATTGCCGTAGGCGGCCAGCGTACAGCCCACGTAATCCCTCGGTGCGTTCAGGGGGCTGATGCGTCCGATCTCGGTGGGATTGTCGTTGCCCATGATGTGGGCGTTGGTTCCGGACGGGTGCAGGATGTTGATGATGCCGAGGTTGCCGAAATTCCATGCCTGCATGTTGATGTTCGACCATCTTTGGCTCTGTTTGATGTCGCTCGCCTTGCCCATCGGATGGCCGTTGACGTAGAAACGACTGTCAGTCAGGTTCATGTTCAGCAGTCTCGCGGTCAGGTTGATGCTGTTCCTGTTGAATTCGATCCGGGCCGGCGAGTCGACGTTGGAATCATAATCGTCGCCGATGTACACGACGTCGGAATCGTATGTCGGATGATGGTATCGTCCGATCTTGAACGCCGTATTGTTCTTCAGGACCGGCAGACGCAGGCCGGTGTCGGACATTTCGAGCATTCGCTCGCCATGCTCGTCCAGGATGTCGAATGTGCCGCCCGTGCCGACCAGTGCGCTCGTGCCGGTGAAACTGTCGCCGGAACGCTTGCCGACCCTCACGCCGTCGGAGGTCATGCGGATGCATGGTTCCAGATTCCCCACGCGGGACTGCGCGTCGGCCGCGGCCGTGTTGGCGGCGTTGGCGGCGTCCTGCGCGCTCTTGGCCTCCGTCTTCGTCGCGAACTTCAGCTCCCATGAACTGTTGTTCTGCGTGATCTTCGAACTGATTTCCTCGCTGACGCCATCCTTGGTCGCGTACCTGCCGGAAACCTCGCTGGTGATTTCCGTCCTCGACACGCTGATGTCCGTCTTCGTGGCGAGCCCCGAGCCGTCGGCGCCCTTGTAACCCTGCACGACACCAAGAGCGACCGACTTCGACGTTTCGTCCACGTACGACTTGGTGCTATACGTGCTCATGTCAGCCTTGGCCTGGTAGGTTTCGCTCACTTCGGTTTTGAAACCGGCGAAATTCGTCTCGACCGTAGTCGCCTTACTGAGCGCATCATTGGCGGTGGTGCCGACCTGCTTGATCGTCTCCGCATTGCCCTCAGCCGTCCGCTTCGCCTCACTCGACACGGTAACCGCACCGGAAGCGGTCCTATACGTGCGAGCCATGTACTCGAACATGCTATCCACGTCGGGGCTCGTCCATGTCGCCGTACCGTCCGACATGATCGTGCGAATCGTCCGATACAGCTTGCCCTCGTAGCCGTCGGGAATGCTCGGCTCCGTCCTGCTCCACCCGGACGGATCATCGGCCCCGCTCGGAGTGTCCGGAGTGTCCGCCGCCAGCCGCCAGAACGTCGTCAATGAAGTGACCGACACGCCCGCCGTACCGGTCTCGCCGGTCTCGCCCTTTCCGCCTTTCGGCCCGGTCATCAGGACTGGATTCGAAAGCTCCGTATGCCCGTCACCATAAGTGACCGTGACCCGTAGCCACGTGTACTGGCCATCCATATAGGTTGGTGGCGTTTCCGACCAGCCGTCGGACGGTGTAGTCGTCGCGTCCGTCGAAGTCGCATACTCCGTCCTGCTCGCGGTCACCGCCAACTGGCCGGTCTTCTTCGCTTCCTCATACGCCTTATCCGCACTGGCGGCGGCAGCGTCGGCCTTCCGACCGATTTCATCCACGGCCTTATCGATCGTGGCGGTATCCACCAGCGGCGTCTGCACGCCCTCGCTGTCAATCCAGTTCGCGCCATCCTCGGCACCCTTACCTGCGATGAAATCCTTGCCAGTGGAGGTAGGAATGCGTATCGTACCGGTTTTATGCGTTTTCTGTGTTAATGCGAGGCGCATGGCCTTAAGGCCCAGGCACAGCCCAAGCATGTCGTCATCGGGATTCAATTCGACGTGTGAAGACATCGATCCTCCAAAGATGTCAGGCCATGGGATCCTCCATGGCATCGAAGGTGAGACTCACCTTGTCCGATTGGTCGCCGCTCATCTGCATGAGACGGCACTCGTATACGCCATCCGACAGGCTCGGAAAGCCTTGGACGTCCAATTTCATGGTCTCGCCCGGCCAGAAACTGCCGAGCGGGTGAAGGGGCGTGCCGTTCGCATCCGCATCGTTGGCGTGCAATTCGCCCTTGATCTGCATGAGTGGCCTGCGGTTGGCGTTGAGAATGCCGTCGGCATGCCGGCGGAGTAGCGTCACGTCGGCCGCGTCGGTGTCGCTGTAGGTCATCTCGCGCAGCGGAAATGGCTCATGATCGCCGTTCACGAGCGATAGGTCTTCGGAAAGGTGGCAGAGTTGAGCCTTGTCCGTGCCCGAGCCCGAGGCGTAGACGCGGTTGACTGCGCCCAAGTGGTCGATGGTCATGTTCTCCAGCGTGCCACCATGGGGCGAACTGGACAGTTCGATGACCGTGGATTGCGCGATATCCGGATCCACGTCGGATCCGGCGATGAAGTCGAAGCGTATCGTGTCGCCCGAGAGCCTAGGACGAAGCTGTAGATCAGGGCCGTTTTCGACGTTGGCGATCTTGTCCCACACGTCGGAGCATTTCAGATTCTGAATGTCCCAGCTGTCATACCCACGCTGATGCGAGCCCCTCTCCCCCCTGTAATGCCAGTCGATTGGCAGACCGCCGCCGGGCTTGGCGTTGGTGCACAGCCATCCGGCCTCGGCGGCGATGGCGCGCAGGGAAAGATTCGAGAGGTTGATTATGTCGGTACTCGTGCTCCCCTGTCCGGCACCGTAGACGCCTTCACGTACGAGGTATCTGTCGCCGAGCAGACCGTAGATGCTGTTCAGGCTGAAGTCCGTGTCGAGCGGCCCGTCCTTGCGCTGTCCGATCGGACCGCAGAGTATCGGCGTGCCTATCGCGTCTTCGTCGTCCAATGGGCTCGTCCAGCACAATGCGATGCTGCGCCGGTCGGGTGCGAGCAGGCGGCTGCGTTCGTCCGGCGAATTGGCCGGTACCGCCGTCCATGGCACCTTCAGGCCGCTCACCTCGTCCTGTCCCGCACCCTTCGACTTGGTTGTCGAGAGCGATGAGTCGCTCACGCTCATCGACCAGCTGAAATTCGGCAGGTCGATCGGACAGAGGATCCGCCCGCTGATCGTGTCGACCGCATATGTCCTCCAGCTCATCGAATCCTCCTTCAGCCGACGTTCACGCCTCTGTCCCAGACCTCCAAGGTACGGCCGGGATATCGCTCCTTCGAATCGGAATGGCAGATGAAGTAGACATTCTCGCCCCATGGGACACGGTGGTTTCTGGTGCGTACCGTATGCCATCCTGCCGGGACGCTGACCAGCGCGTTCAGGTGCACCTGCTGCCACGCGCGGCTGACCTGGAACTGGCCGCCTCCACCTTCCACGTCCTGGCCGTCCAACTGGAATCCGACGTACCAGCAGGCCATCTGCGTCGCGTTCTCGGTCGGTTTCGACGGATCATCGTGCCGGCAGGCCGAAGCCGTCGCGGTGTACCTGAGTTCGATCAACCTGTCGGTCGGCAGATAGAATCGCGTATCCTGTTCGAAATAGTCCCTGCCGTTGTCCGACATGTTCGCGGGTCCCTCGTAGTTACGGACGTTGCGTGCGATGCAGCCGCGTGACGCGCCATAGGGCATCGCGTAGCGTTCCGCACCGTCGGACGAGCATGATTTCGTCTGCGTCATGCCCGCGGGAACATACATGACGGCCAGACGGGCCACGTCGGACGGCACCTGTTCGAGTGGCGGATCCGGATCGACGGACGGAGTGCCTTGCGTGACGCCGAGAACGAGCTGGCTGTCGTCATCGCCCTTGTCCGGGTCGTGGGCGCGAAGCCACACCACATCGTATCTGGGGAGTCCGGCATTGCCGGCGGTGACCGTCGGCGTCTGTCCTCCAGGATGGTAGGCGAGCACGGCCTCGCCATTCTGCCCGTCCGGCTGAATGAGCGCGGTGCCGGCGCTCACCGTGTAGGAGAGTCCGGTGCCGCCGGTCACATTCAGACCATAGATGATGCCGTCGCTCGTCCACTGCGAGCTGATGATGTGCCTGTGCACCTGGGGGCTCACGCCCTGATTCTTGCCGTCGGGACGGATGCCCAAAGCGGTAACCATGAATTGCACCTCCAAAACGAACGATGTCTTACATGTATGTGTCGTGCGATTCGCATGTGACCCATCCGCTGCCGGGCGTCGCGAGATTGACCGTCAATGCCTTGCCGGCCGGAATCGTCATCCATCCACGCCGAGACAATCCCGAGGTCACATCCACGCCGCCCATGGTCGCCGTGCGCGAGCGGGTATCAAGAAGGACGGGAATGCCGGCGTGGATGGCTTCGCCGAATCCCAAGGTCGAGGTCCTGCCATCACAGGCCAGACGCAATGCGCAGCCTTCCGGCCAATCACCATTCAGCACGAATGTCGGGTAGGCGCGTGAGGTGCCCTGATTCGGCAGGCGCATGACCGTCGCACCATCCGACGTGACGCCGTAACCCAGCGGATACGCCAGTCCAGCGTTGGACGAGCCGTAGCTCAGTCCGCCCGACTGCACCACCGACGCGCGAGCCTCGCCGGAATGTGCCAGCGAGGACAGGCGTTCAGGACGTTCGAAGACGAGCGTGATATCTCCGGTCACGTTCTGCCAGAGCGGATTCTGGGTCTTCTGCTCGAGCGACCGCACGTAGTAGCCTCCTGAGCAGCGAGTGTCCTGTCCGACGTCCATAACGCGACAGGACACGAGCCCATGCACGAGCCTGTCAAGCAGGACGAGCTGATGCAATGCCTCGCCGCGGTCGGAGCCGGCGAGCGCGCGATAGCCGATGATGACTACGCGCGCCTCGTACATGATGTCATCGGCGGCTATGTCATGGCCGCCGTCTCCTTGTCCGCGTGAGCTTGTTGTGACCTTCGCGTCCGGTGTCTGGTACCATCCCGTGATACCGGTCAGAGCGAGTCCGGGCCCCCGGTAGGATCCATCACCATGCAGGATGATGGATCTTCTGTTTCCCTGCAATATGACGTCGCTCATCTCACTCCCCTCAATGTGGTCAGTACCTTACTGCCGATGATGGCGCCGGATACGGATGGCTGGTCGGCCACGACGATCCTTTGGGGCATGTTCACGACCGTTTGGCCAACGTTCTTCGGCATTTCGACTTTCACGACGATCCGTTGCTGCGGCATGGCTGCGAATGCTTCACGAGGTATGGTCCTTCGGTTCAGCGCATCCATGAATTCCACGCCATAGTAGCTGGTGGCGAGCGCGTTTTGGACGTATTCGCCTCGTGCGATGCGCGCGTTGTCGAGGTAGACGCTGTCGCTGGTTGCCGTGCCGGGGGCCCATGTCGGGTTGACGTAGCCGTTGAAGGCGATGCCTCCGTTGGCGTATCGGAATTGGTTGCCGTCGTACATGCCGCCGGTGGCTCCTGTTGGGATGTTGCCCGTGGCGCCTTTCGGACGATATCCTTGGCCCGAGTATGTGCCTCCGGATGCGTCGACGTAGCTTCCGTGGATTTGGAAGTATTTGTCGGCTATCTGGTAGTTGGTCAGGTTGGTGAGCACGTTCATGGCGGGTGAGCCGTCCGCGTTGACGATGAATCCTTTGTCGTTGAGTTTCCATCCTTGCGTTTCGAGGAATTTGTTCATTGCGTCGGAGTTGTCGCCTTTGAGGTAGCCGGTCTTGTCGTCGATTTTGGCTCCGTTCGCGATGGCGAGGGCGATCATGTATTGGTTGCTGTCCAAGGTGAGGGTGCCGTTCTTGGGATCGATTTTCGCGTTTGCGGCTTGGGCGATTTTCTTCATCAGGTCGGTGTTGTCGCCACTGATGGTGACGTGTTTACCGTCCGGGGTTTCCTTGGCGGCGAGTTTGACCTCCTCGAATTTGGCGACGGCGTCTCCGGTGACCTTGACCTCGATGGTTTTCGAGTCCGGTGCGGATTGCAGGCTGCTGACCAGGTCGTCGACCGCTTTACGGGTCAGCCCGTAAGATTGTGCCGCGGCTTCGGCCTCTTCGGGTGTTTTGCCGAGGGATTGCATGAGTTTGGTGAACGCGTCGTGGGCCTTGTCGATGTTCGGGTAGATGTCGTTGAGGCTGTCGCCGTTCTGGGCTTGCGCTTTCGCGCATTTGAGGGCCGCTTCGGCGATGTCGTTCAACGCGGTCTGGTTCTTGCGTCCGGCTTCCGTGTTCAGGTCGAGGGTCTTGGCGTTCTTGCCGATGGTGTCATTAGCCGATGCGATCTTGTCCATGAGGTTGACTTGCGCGTCGGACGAGTCGATGGCGAACCCGTAGTAGGTTTGCATCGCGTCGATGACTTCGGACAGTGCGGCCGACGTGTCGCTGACCGCATCCTTGGTCGCTCCGAACGCTTCGGCGAGGATGTCGTCGGCGCTGGCCGCATCCTGCGAGCTGTCCGCGGATTGGCTTGCCGCGTCGGCCCCCTTCAGGAGGGCCCCTGTCTTGTCGAGGCCTGCCTGGGTGGCCTCCTTGTCGGCCTGTGCGAGGTCGGCCGACGCGGATTGGCTTGCCTTGTACTGTCCTTGTAGTTCGGCGAGACTCTGCGAGATGACCCGGTATTCGCTGCCTGTGAACAGGTTGCCTTGGTCGGCGAGCCGCTTGCGGTAGGCTTCGATTTCCCTGTTGACCTCGCCGACGGCGGTCTTTTCGCCTTGGATGGCTTTGATGAACGTGCCGTGCTTGATGCCGACCTTGTTCACGGCCTGCCACACGTTGTCATATCCGGTCACCAGTCGGCCGAGCTGGTTGTCGGTGATTTTCGCTCCTGACGAGTCCGATAGCGCCTTCTGATAGTACTGGGTCGCGGAGACGCCGTCATGCAGTGCGGTCGACAGTTGCGTGGTACGCTCCTGGGCTTTCTGCTGTTCGGAGATGAACGCGCCCAATACCGTGGTCGCGGCGGTGAGTGCGATGCCCCATGGTCCGCCGAGCAGGTCGATGACTCCTGAGCCGGCCATCTTCATGCCGTTGAGAGCCGTCGCACCCTTGCCGACGGTGACGGCTCCCGTGGACAGATCGGTCGTTGCGGTGCCCATGGCCGAGCCGACCTGCATCAGGCCTTCGGCCAACTTCGGGGCCGCCTTCCTGGCACGTTGGATCGGGTCGACGGCCAAGGCGATCGCACCGCCTGCGGTTCCGACGGATTCCTCCAACGGCCCCAACGCCTTGTGCAATGCGACGGCTCCGCCGAGCATGGCGGTCAACGCGACCGTACCCTGCTGGACCGATGCGGGCAGGGATGAGAACGAGTCCACGAGCGTATCCAATCCCTGAACGAGCTTGCGGAGCATTCCCTGCGAGCCTTCGCCGAGATTGATCATGAGGGTTTCGACGCTGCCGGACAATTGTTCGATGTCGCCTTTGAGGTTGTCGTTCTTCTTGGCGGCCACGTCAGCGGCGAAACCACTGTCGGACACGGCCTTCGTCCATCCGGCGATGCCGTCGGAGCCTTCCGAGTACAGGACGTTTGCGGCGCGTACCGCGTCTGAGCCGAAGATGATGTTCAAGGCGGCGTTGCGCTGCTGTTGCGACAACCCGCTCAGCGAGTTCTTCAACTGTCCGGCGAAGTTCTCCAAGCCGACGAAGTTGCCCGACGCGTCGTACGCGCTGATGCCCAGCTCGTCCATCTGCGCCTGGGCCTCTTTGGTGGGTTTCGACAGGCGTTGCAGCATCGTCTTCAGCGAGGTGCCGGCGTCGGAGCCGATCATGCCGGCGTTCGCGAACGCAGCCAACGTGCCGACCGTTTCGGTCATGCTCACGCCCATGCTGTTGGCCATCAGACCGGCCTGGTTCAATGCGAGACCCAGATCATGGGCCGAGCCGACGGCCTTGCCCGCGCCGGCGGCCAGTGCGTCCGCGACCTTGCCCGCGTCCGCGCCTTCCAGGTTGAACTGTTTGAGCGTGGTGCTCATCAGTTCCGCGGCCTCGCCGACCTGCATGCCATCGGACGCGGCCAGATTCAACGCTCCAGACAGACCTCCGGAAAGGATGTCCGCGGTGGACAGGCCGGCCTTGCCCAAAGCGTCGATGCCATCCGCGGCCTCATTCGCGTTGTAGATGGTGTCGGCGCCCGCCTGGATGGCGGCGGCGCGCAGCTTCTGCATGTCGCCGTCCGACGCCTGCAAATCGGCTTGGATGGTGCTCATGCTCTGGTCGAAGTCGGCGGCCAGCTTCGTGGCTGACACGCCCAATGCGATGGCGGCCAAGCCCATTCCGGCCATGAGATTCGTGGCGATCCGGCTTTTGCTGCCCGGCTTCTCCAACGCGGTGGAGAGCTTCTCCGCCTGTGTGCTCGCGGCGGCCATCCTCGTCGAATAGTTGGAGGTGTCGGCCGACAGGCGGATCATGATGTTCTCGTTCAACGCCATCGTCGGCATCTCCCCTCTCTAGTTCCTCGGTATGAGGTTCGCCGTCTGCGCGTGAGGCGCGAGCACCGTACCGGACTCCTCGTATTTGCGCATCGCGCGTTCACGTTGGAACGTGATCCAGCAGGTTTCCACCTGCGCTCCGGCGAATAGACTGTCCACCTTGCCTTGGTCGTGGCACAGGTCGGTGCTCAACCCGCACAATGGGCATTCGTGCAGCCGCTCGTACAGGTCGAGGGCGCGCATCCAGTCGCGTTCGGTCTCGTCCCATTCGATCGGGTCGTCGTCGGATGGAGCCCATCCGAGCCATCGTTTCAGGCTGATGCCGAGACGTCTCGCGCATCGCAGGTCGTTGAGCAGGACCGGCGCGTGCTCAAGCCGATCCGCTAGGCCAGCCGCGTCAACTCTTTTGGGATTTCGACCACCGGCGTGTTGAGCTCCTGCACCGTCTGCATGAGCGCGTTGACCTGGCTGTCGGTCATCGAATCGATGAGCCTGGAGAATTCCTCGCCGGTGAATTCCACGTCGCTGCCGTCGGCCCATCCGGCGGATTCCAGCATGAGCGGCGCGGCCTCCTTGGCGATGGCGGGAAGATCACTGACCACCCGTCCATGTACCGTCCTGGAGTTCTTGAGGGTGATCTGCGCCCACTGGCTGGAGTTCAGTCCGCGGAGCGTGACCACGAGCGTCCTATGCTCGATACTTTTCAGCAGCGAGTCCAGCCGTTCGCGGACGGCATCCTGCTCCTTGCGGCGTTCGGATGCCTCCGCCTCGGTTGAATCCGTCGTGGCGTCGAGTTCGAGGATCCTGTTGCCGAGCCGTACGCTTTCCGCGAGCGCCTGCATGTCGGTGATGATGCGGTGTTGCGCCGTCGGGCGTGTGATGGTGATGTTCATGTGTTTTTGCCGTCCCGTTCGTGGTTTGCCGTCCGTTGCGTGGTTGGGTGACGTCCCGTGTCGGATGGCTGCTGGCACGGGGCGTGCGGTTGTTGGGTTTACCTGCCGGTTGAGGATGCGGCGTCGACGACGGTGACGGATTCCTCGAGGCTGATCGGGTCGACGCTGAAGTTGATGGTGCTCATCTGGCGGCTGTTGGCGCTGTGGGCGACCGGGATTTTTATGCCGATGGTCGCGAGGTAGATGGAGATCACGTCCCCGGCTGCGAACGGAGCGGATACGGCCTTGCCGCGTCGGCGGACGATCCAGCAGCGTTTGCCGCGGGTGAGGGTGTCGACGGCTTTGTTGAAGTTGGTCGCGTCGGGGGTGTTGACGTTGTCGATGAGGTCCATGCTGCCGTCGGAGTATTTTTCCTGTCCGGGGATCTGTCCGACTGCGGCGGAGGATTCGCGGTCGTCGTCGATCATGTCCTGGCTGTGGGTCAGGTGCCAGCCGGTCGCGGACAGGTAGTAGCTCAGGTCGAGGTTGCTGGTGTTGTTCAGTTCGGTGGCGGTTGGTTTCAGATAGTTCACGATGCCGGATTCCTCGACCATGATGGTCCGGAATTCGCCGTCTCCGAGATGTGCTGGGACTTTCTGCATGGTGTGTTTCCTTTCATGTTGTTTCCGGCCAGCCGATCCGCCATGTGAGCACGCGCATCATGTATGGCGTGCCCGTGTCCGGATCGGTCAGGTCGCTTGGGTTGCTGCCGGTGTCCACGTCCCCGATGAGCGGGGATGGTCCCGGCATGTCCGGTCGGGCCCCGTCGAGCCTTTCCGTGAGGAGCGAGGCGAGCATGTCGACGCTTGTCTGGCTTCGTGCGACGATGCGGATGTCGAGTCTGCCGATGTGCAGGTCCGTGCGTTGGCTTTCCGTATGCGTGCGACTGGTTTCGGTCAGTCCGACGACGACCCATGGAGGGGTTTTGCCGGCTGGCGCGATGCCGTCCGTGTACACGTCCCATCCGCGGATCTCGCCGACGAGGCGGATGACGGATTCCCTGACCTTCAGGAAGTCGGTCATAGGCTCGCCCCGGCTTCCTCGACGTATCGGGCGGTCGTTTCGAACTCGTCCTCGCCGTGCTCGTAGAAGCGGTGTGTGCCGCCTCCGCCGTGCGCGCCGCCGAAGAATGCGATGTTGGCGAGTCCGCCGACGGATTTGACGGGCGCGATGTCCGCCTCGACCTTCATGCCCTCGGCCCTGATCTCGTAGGCGATGGGGATTCGACGGAAGTTCGTATGGCCGCTCGACGTGAGATCCGCCTTGATGGCGGTTTTGATGTTCTGCGCGCCTTTCTTGACGGCGTTGGCCGCTTTGATGGGCGCGCGGACGCTGGCGACGGTGAGTCTCCTCGCCAGCTCATCGAGTTCATGGGAGTCGACATGCATCATGAGCCGCCTTCCATCGGGATCTCCTGCACATTCCACCTTCTGGCGGTGGCGTGCGTCTTCTCGGATTGCATGTTCATCAGACGGAAACGTCGTCCGACGAGGGCCGGATCGGCCGATTCCACGACGGTGGCCTCGCAGCCTTCGCGTGGCGTCGTGGCCGTGACGGGCAGGTGGAGGTAGAGTCCCCATTCGAGGACGAACGCGCCCACCGCGTTGCTGCCTGTCACGTTGTGCTGCTGGCTCGCCGTACCGCCGGCCGTCTGCACCTTCCCTTTGCCGTCATAGACGACGTTCTGGGCTACGGTTTCGGCTCCCGTGTTCGGGTCGACCGTGACGGTGCCGGGTGCGGTGACGCGTATCCGGTCGGTCATGAGGGTTTCCGCCCACCGGCGCATTCTCGTCAATGTCCTGTCGTTCATCCCGTCACCTTCGCCATGAGGAACGGTTCGCCGTCTTCATCGTCCGTCCAGTATCGGCTCATGTCCGTGTTGGCGGATTCGTTCCTGGTGGAGTGCAGGACGCCGATGCCGGCGATGACCGGTGACTGGCCGGCAACGAGCTGGTCGAGGGTCTCCTTCTCGCTGGAGGTCAGGTAGGCGCCGGCCTCGTCGACCTTCCGGCTTCCGCCGTCCATGGCGTCGTCGATCTGGCGCGTCCATTGCGTTTCCGCGTTCGGATTGCTCCACAGGCGTCCGGCGCAGGTGAGGCACACGTCCTGAAGGTCCTCCGGCAGGTCGGGTTCCGACCATTCGCGCCGGGTGTAGGCGCGGATGCGGTTGGATGCGAATCTGAGCGCCATGGCTGCCCGTTTGCCGTCCGCCGACTTCTCGTCGATGTCCTCGCCGAGCCATTCGGCCAGTTGCGGGACGGTGGCGAATGGTTCACGCGCCATCATGCTCCTTCCCGTCAGTGGGATTCAGGAGAGGGGGAACCGCCGGTGGGCGGGAGGATGAATCCGGCGGGGTACTGGGTGCCCTTCTTGGCCACGCGGGTGACCGGATTGGCGACTTGGAAGCCGACGCGCATGACCACTCGCATGATCTGGCTGTCCTGCTGCATCGCGTTGTACACGATCGCGCCGGTGGCGTTGGAGATGACGCCTTGGTCGAACACCTTGTAGGTGATGTCCTGTCGGATGCCGACGATGAACTTCGACCAGTCGGCCGCCAGCAGCACGGCCTTGGTCGGATCCCAGCTGCCGTTGAGGACCTCGTTGCATGGGTATCCGTACAGGTTCGCCGGCTGTTTGTCGGTCAGGTTCGGCGTGTAGATGGGACGGTTGTTCGTATCACGCAATTCGGTCAGTTCCCAGTTGAGGCCGGGCTGGCTGGCGAAGCCGTTGAGCGCGTAGCCTTCCTTGGCGAGCATCTTGCCGAGGGCGGCCACATCGGCGGCGAGGTCCTTGCCGGTTCCCTGCGCGATGGTGTTCTTGGCGGTCTTCGCGCCGGAGAGGATGTCGTCGCCCCAGGTGGTCGGCTTGTCGACGCCGAAGATGGCGGCCTGGTCGATCTTCTTGCCGAACGCCTCGGCGATCAGCGGCTTCATGGTCTCGAACAGGTTGATGGACGCGTCCTCCCGCACGGAGTCCGGGATCGGGACGAGCACGGCGAGTTCTTCGGCGGTGATGTTCACGTCCTCCCAACCGCTTTTGGTGGTCTCCTTGAGGCCTCCCTCGGAGACCCAGTAGGCTTCCGGCAGGGTGGCGAGGACCGGCTGGGTCTTCTTCCTGGCGCTCATGGTCATGCGCTTTGCACGGGTGAGCATGACGCTCTTCTCCGGCATGGTCTGGATGATCTCCTGGCTGATCTCGTCGGGCACGAGGGCCTGTCCGAGGTCGTTGCGTTTGATGTTGGAATCGAAATTGTTGGCCATTGTCTGCTCCTTGTATGGCTGTCAGTCGTTGTTGTCGATGGCGTCGCGCATCCAGTCGGATGGACGCGACGGCCTGGTCGGGTCCATTCCTCCCGTCGGCTTCGCCCTATTCGCCGGCTCATTGAATGCCGGCCCGTTCCGCACCGCAGCCTGTGCGGCGTATCGTGCGGCGAGCTTCGCCGCCTTCGCCTCGATCCGTTCCGGGGTTCCGTCTCCGACCAGTTCACGGTCCTCGGCCGAAAGCTGAGGATGCGCCGCGAGCGCATGGGCCCAGGCATTGTCGGCTTCGAGCCGTGCGATTTTCTGGTTGGCTTCGTCGAGGTCCCTTTGGGTCTTTTCCGTTTCGGTGAGTTTGGCGTCCTCGTATGCGCGGTTCTTGTCGGCGAGTTCGCCGTTCTTGTGTTTGAGGGTGCCGTTCTCCTCACGGAGGTTCTGGATGAGCTTCCATGCGGTGGCGGGGTCGAACTGCTGGCCCTCGCGTTCCCATGGGGCCCTCGGCTCCTGCCGGCCGTCCTCCTGTCCTTCCGTGCCATTCGTGTTCGGATCGGGCTGTTGGATGCCGTCTGGTTCGTTCTGGACGTCGCCGTCCTGCTGGTTGTCGTCTGCCACTGTGGGCTCCTTTCCTTGTTCCGGCCCGTCCTGCGGGTGGGAATGGTGTCGGGTTCTTCCCGGCGGAAATCTGATATGGTGGTCGTGTTTAGGGCTTTTCCGTTCGAACCCCTTGGTTCTTGGAGTGAGGGTCCTTTTTCATTGCTCCGGAGGCGCGGGCGGATGGCGAGTCGCGGTAGTCTCCGGTCCTGCGCATGATCGGCAGGATCCGGTCGTATGTCCTCGCGGTGCCTTTGGGCAGGCTCTCGGCGGCTCTGTAATAATCGTCGATCCACTGTTTCTCCTTGTCGGACGGGATCCAGTCACCGTACACGACTTCGACGGTGCAGCCGCAGTGCGGGTGGAACTTATCCCCATCCGACTGGCGGTACAATGCCGTCCGCTCGCTTGTGTAGATGGGTCCACGGCTGACGAGCATCGCGCAGAACGCGCATGGGTGCCCGTCCGACACGCGACGCCATCCGGAGGCGCGCGCGTCCTTGGCGGCCCATTGTTGCAGGGTGAGCCGTCCTCCGGTGAGCACGGCCTCGTGGAACATGCCGATGAACAGTTCGCGTGCGGCCAGGTATGCGGCCTCCTGCGTCTGTCCCATGGCCACGTGCCACAGGATGTTCGCCACTCCGCCCCATTCGAGTTGTTTCCCAGCTTGGCTCCGGTTGAAGCGGGGCACGCCGACCTTTACGCTCCCATCGCCGATTTCGGCTTTTCGGAACCGTGGCAGGTATTGCGCCGCTGTGTCGGCGCTGACCTTCCACCATTGTCCGAGCAGGTCGAGCATCGCCTTCTTCCAGATCGGCTGCGTGTGGTCGAGGTCGTTCACGTCGAGCGTGTCGTCCCAGACGCGCCGCATCTGGCTGTCCGCCGTGATGGCGAGCGCGACCTGTCGTCTGCGGTGCTGGTCGGTCAGGATGTTTCCCTTAGCCGTCGATGCCATCGTCGTATGCTCCGTTTCCGTTGAGTTGTCCGATTTGGATCTGGGCTGCGATGTCGTCGGCGGAGGGGTGTTGGGCTGCGTATTCGCGCCATGCGTCGGCTTGTGGTTTGGAGATGCCTGGGATCATGTCCCAGACGAGTTGGTTGGGGACGTGGAGCATTTGGACGGCTTTGCCGAGTGCGTCTACTGCTTGGCTGAGGGTTCTCGTGTCGGTGTCTTCCCATTTGGGGAAGAGGTGGAAGTTGGCGGCGTCGTCCTGGCGTCCTTCGGCGGATGAGGCGAGTCGGAGCGTGTCCATGTGGCTGACGCCGAACGCGCGTCGGCGTTCGTTTCGTTTCGCGTAGAATCCGGCGCGTGATTCCTCGATGCCGGCGTCTCCGACGTTGGTCATCTTGCCGAACGCGGTGGTCGGTGTCTGGCTGACCGCGGCGAGTTCCTCGACGTCGCTGGTCTTGGCCGCGACGATGTTGGCGAGGTCGGTTTCCGGAAGGCTGCCGAATTTCACGTCCATGCCGCCGGCGAGGACGCTGTCGTGTTCGATCTGGAGTTTCTTGGCTTCCTTTTCCGCTTCGGTCAGTCCGCTCATGTCGAGGCCGGTGGCGGTTTTGACCTTCCAGCTGTTGTAGTGTTGGGCGAGCATGCGGTCGTAGTTGTCCTTGTTCAGGCGGCTGGCCATGCGGATGTAGGGTTCGACCTCTCCCGGTACGCGGCCCTGCAGGTCGCGCTGGTTGCAGTATCTGACGATGGGGCAGACGGGGTCGCCGTCCGGCGAGGCCACTCCATGTGGTGTCTGGCCGTCGAAGGCCCATGTGCCGCCGGTCCTGCGCCATGTCCAGATGCTCCAGGCGTCCCAGAGCTGGTATTCGATGGTTTTGTCGCCGAGTTTGCGGCGGCGCATGAAGATCTGCGGCCAGTTGTCGGATGCGGGGTCGTCGTAGAGGGCGATGGCGTCACGTGGGCTCCAGCAGTCGATTCGCGCATGGAGTCCGTCCGGCGTGTCTTCGCCTTGGACGGCGGTGTATGCGGTGCCGTATGCGATGGCCTCGCGGTGCAGTGCGATCTGGCGTTCGCCCATGCGGTTGCGCTGCCATGGTTCCCAGAAGCGTTGCGCGTCGCCGGTGTCCTGTGTTTCGGAGTCGACTCCTTCCAGGTAGAGGGTCTGGGCGAGCGTGGTGACCACAAGGCCGAGCCATGGGGTCTCGCCCATGTCGCGCAGCATGCGGTGTTCCGGGGTCGCTCCGACGTTGAGGCGGATGGGTTTGGGGTTCCACCGCCACCAGCGGTCGATCCTGTTGAGTTTCGGTGTCTCATTGTCGAACGCCGGGATGAGCAGCGTGCTCAATGCGGCGAACGCCTGTTTCTCGCTGTCGTAGCCGGTGGTGGTCACCATAGCTGTCCTCCTCCGCTTCTGGAGTTCCTGTTCAGGTATTCGCGTCTGACCATGCGGGCGCCGATGGCGCATATCGCGAGGTCGATCTTGCGTTTCGACTCGCGGCTTTCCTTGGCGATGCTCATGCCGACCCTCGTGGGCTGGCGTCTGGCGTTGAGCATGTGCAATCGCAGTCTGGCGTCACCGTCGTGCGGGAAGTCGCCTTCCGTGATGTCGGTGTAGGCCTGGTCGACCGCGGTGACGAACCTGCGTTGGATGTCGGTGTTGATCATGTCGAACATGACGGCGTGCCTGTCGCGGCCCGACGGTACGGCCCATGTCTTGAGTCGGCGCCCGTAGTCGCGATGCCAACAGTCGAACAGTGCGTCCCAGTATCTCAGTCCGGTCTCGGAGTCCAATACGTGGCTGGGGTCGCCGAAGAAGCCGACCACGTCGTACGTGTGGAATGCGGCGCGCACCACGTCGTCGACGCTTTCCCTGGGCACGCGCCAGTCCTTGCCACGCTCCCCCGCCGGCTTCTGCCACAAGCCCAATGGTTTGACGAATCCGTCGGAGATGCGGCAGGCCACGAGGGCGGTGCTGTCGTCGTTCAGCGAGCAGTCGAGGAACATGCTGATGCGCTCACCATGCTCGAGCGAAAGTTCGGGATGCTCGTTCCGATCCCATTCCTGATGGGTCACGTATGCGTCCTCGGGTGCCGTGGACTGGTTGTACCATTTGCGCCGTGATTCGCTTACCGGGTTCTTCGGATTGAGGATCTCCTTGCCGATTCGGCTGATGGACAGCCAGGTGCTGTCGCCGCGCACGTCCTCGATGACCCTGCCTATCGTGTCCTCGCTCATCGGGCTGTCGGGAGCTGCTTCCAGGGAATCGTAGAGCAGGCCGAAGTCGAGGTATTTGGGGCGTTTGCCCTCGTCGTCGCTGTCGGGATCGCCTTGGGTGCCCTCCCATGCCTCGCGTACCTTCTGGCCGACGCTGTCCTCGCCGTCACGGTAGGCGTTGCAGATGTCGAGCATCTTGACCGCGACGCCTTCCTCGCGTTTGGCGGCGTTGCCGGAAAGCACGCCGTCCATGTCGCTGCCGCCGTTGGACGAGTTCCAGTTCTGGGTCTCGTTGCGGATCACGAAGGTGGGTCGTCCTCCTTCCAACGCCAGCGGCGAGCTGGTGACGGCCTCGATCTGCCGGCTGTCGCCCATCGCGTACATGTTGAGCTTGCCCAATTGGATGCCGTAGTATTTGCGTGTGGCCGCCGGCAGGAGTCCCGGCAGGAGTTTCATGGTGTTCTTGGTCTGTTCCTGGCTGACGGCGCACACCTGCACCCATGCGTTCGGCTCGTCTCGGCCGATCGGATCGCCGCTCGCGGGGTCCCAATGGTCGAACGTCAACGGAGCGAAGCATGCGCCGCACGCGCCTCCGGCCGCCATCGGGTCCTTGCCCCAGCCTTTGAGCCGCTGCAGCACGGCGTTGTCGTGCAGGGGGCGTCCATGGTCGTCCAACGCCCAGAACCACAGCCAGAACCTCGCCTGCTCGCTGGTCCATTTCCACGGCAGTCCTTTGGCGGAGTCGCGCAGCCAGTAGCCGCTCCATCCGAGAAACCGCCAGCCGAGTGTCGCCTGCGGAAGGACCCAGCCGTTCCCGTCACGACGCCATGTCGGGCCGATGAGTACCGGATTGGTGTTCCATTGCGGTGCGGGCTCGTCGGCGAGCATGCAACGGTACCAGTCGGCGATTCCGCGGATCTCGCTTTCGCGGCTTGGGATGAACGCGGCGGCCTTCCGGTTGCTGCGTAGTCTTGCCATCAGCCGTAGGCTTTCTCCCATTTGCTGTCGTGCCATCGTCTGTTGACGGTGGCGCGCATCTGGCTGGACCTGCCGCCGTCGGACGAGGCATCTTCCGACTGTTCCTCGGGTTCCGGCATGTCGATTCGTTTGAGCAGGTCGGCCAGATGGGTCTCGTCGCGGCGCAGTTCGGGCAGGAGCGGGTGGACGACGAGCTGTCCCTGGCTTCCTTCGGTGGTGAGCTCGTCGCCGAGGGCCCTGCGGATGCGTCCGATGCGGTCGGCGGTGTAGCAGGCGTTCTCCAGCGTGCGGTATTCGCTTTCGGTGAGCTCCCATTTCGCGGTGATGTCGTGCCAGAGCCTTTGGCCGCGGCCGTTTTTGATCAGTCCGGCCGGCATGCGGTGGGAGGATGCGTCCTTGGCCATGCTTCCTCCGTTCATAAGGTCATCTGAGCCTGTCGAGCAGGTCGAAGGGGAACGTGAGGTCGGCCAGTCTGGCCGGCGAATCGCGGAACGTGCGTCCGGTGACGGTGATGTAGCGGCCTTGGCTGTAGGCTTCGGCATTCATGATGCCGCGCACCTTGATTCCGGCGCGTTCCGGCATCAGTCCCCAGATGTGCAGGCCGTCGCCGCTGGGGCTTATCTCGATCCATGTCTTTCCCTCGACCGGTGCGATGAGGCATTTGGCCCAGTCGGCGAGGTATCCGCGCGAGTCGTAACAGTGGTCGAGGTCGATGCAGGCGATTCCGCCGCCCAGCGCGAAGCCGAGTCCGTCGCCCACGGTGGATGCCTCGGCCGCCCCGAACGTGCTCCATGTGCCGGGGTCGGTGCTGGAGGCCGTGGTCCCGTCTATCGTCAGCGGGATCTTCGTCGTTCCGTCGCCGCGGACGACCTTGCGCCATCTGACCCAGCGGTCCGCCATCGCCATGCGCGCCGGAGGGGTGAGTTTACTGCGGTTGGCCTGTTTGCGGCATGCGTCGGAGCAGTAACGGCGACGTCTGCCGCGTCCGGTCTGTTCGGGGAGCTCGATTCCGCATGTTTCGCAGGTGTTCACGCTCCCCATTATATTTGTTTTTCTCTAGTAAAACGCCGAATGTCAATATTTCCAATGGTTTTTATTATTTCGTGACATCAGTAAAAAACATTTGTCTGAGAATCACCGGAAGGCGTGGGGGAACGCTGCGCCATGCCTGTGCGGCGCGTGGACCGGGATATGTGGGGTCATCTCGACGAATGGTCGGAAAAACATGGGACCGCGAAAAACGGGACGGAAAGGCGTATGTATGACCTGAGTTGCTATCGGCGGTTATGGGGGTAGACGCCGGCGGAGTCCTCCCCCACCGGCATCGTCACCCGTTCATCGGCCGATCAGGCTCGGGTGTCGTTCATTCGGATGACTTCTCAGTTTCTTGTATCTTCTGTTCCTTTCGGCGCTTTCGCGCGCCGTCTTCGCCTTGTGGCAAGCATAGCTCAGCCATTGCAGATTATCCAGCGAATGATTGTCTCCGGGAACGATGTGGTCGCAATCGGTCCCGATCCCATCGCAATCCTTCGCGTGGATTCTTGCTTCGCAGCGTCCATGAGCACGAGCCTTGACCATGGCCCTGCGCTTCTCCCAATCGTCGGGGAGCCTGAATCTCCTGTCACTGCTGTTCCAGTTCATCTGATTGCGCATCCACCGCCATCCACTCATCGGGGTCAGGTGGCATGGGACGCCTTCGTCGGGATTCGGACCCTCACACACGCGGCTGCGAGGAGGGGAACCCGTTAGGGATCCGCGGCCGGTATGATCCACCACTGGTTCCTACGAAGGCGAACCGTAATCCGACCTGAACGGATTACGCGATTGGAACCCGGTACGCACGCGATTTCGGGTCGCGCCCACAGGCAAGCGTGTCTGATATGCCGGTCGGACGGAACGGGCCTACGGCCCACGGGGTTGGGAGAATCCATTGGCGGATATGAGGAGGCTCCAAACCGTTTACATCTCGGTTTGGATCCTCTGATCCATTGACAATTCTGCGTTGCACCTTCGATTTTGTCAAATCGAGTCGCGTCGCGACACCTGCCGGTGGACGTCGGAAAGCCGGTACAACGGTCGGCCCTTCTCGTTCTGGCCGGCCGGCTGGATCCTGCCGCGCTTGCGCCATGAGCGAATCGTGTTCGCATTGCATTGGAATCCGCATTCGCGCAACAGCTCCGCGCACTCCCCCGCCGTGAACGCCCTGCCCGATTCGATGCACTCCCTCAGGAATCCCAACCGCACGTCCATCACGCGGTAAACGTTGCCGCATACGGGACATGCGACGCTTGCCGCTCCGACCTCCGCCGTTAGTTTCACGCCGCACAGCGGGTTCAGGCATCTGCCGATGCCGTGTTTGGCGGGTGGCACGTCGATGACGCTGAGGGTCCTGCGTGCCAGCCGCCGCCAGTCGTCATAGATGAGCCCGATGTCCGGTAGGCGGTTCAGTCGACGGCATGACCAGCAGGCCTTCAGCATGTCCACGATCGGCGGGTGGACGATGCTCGTGGCCCATGGCATGGCCGGCGGCGCATATAGCCGGCGCCATAACGCGGTCGTCGCATCCTCGATCTCCCGCAGATGGTCGATAACCGACAGTCTAATCGGCGTGGGTGCGGCCGGCAGGTTGACGCGCCAGGACTGACGTCCACCATAGTGGGCAGTCGAATCCAGGAATTCACGCAGGGCACGGATCCAGACGGGATAGTCGCGGATCCAACCCTTCAAGGTGATCTCGCACTCTTCGCAGAGTGTGGTCCGGATGCGGCACTCCCTGCCGCACACTTGGCACATGCCAGCGGGCGCCGGCTTGTTTGGGTTAGTTTGTGCTGGTTGTATCTGGCTTGGCGTTGGTTGGGATTCGTTGGTTGGTTCGTTCATTTGTTCGATTCCCGCTTCCGGTGGTGTAGGCTGGTTGGTGATGATGCCAGGGCCCGCCGGAGACGGTGGGCTCTTTTTCATGCCTCATGCCGGTGGATGATGGTCGCCCGGATCTGGTCGATGGTGACCTGTGGCATGCCTTGGTGGATTTCCTCCACCGAGTAGCCGCATTGATGCCATTTGATGATCATGTCCTCGAGGATCTTCTTCATTCCATTCCTTCCCTCAGGATGGCGAGTATCGTGCTCTCGCATTCGGGTCGTGGCAGTGGTTGGCTGGGTGACGTTCGCGTGTAGTAGTCGGTCAGCGCTTCCTCGGCGGCCGGCATGTATTCAGGGACATCAGGGTCGAAGTAGATCGGCGTGTGGCCCTTGCAATGCACATGCTTCGGACAGAAGAAGTGCGCATTGCCCCGCGCGTCATGGAGGCAAATCCAGTCAAAGCTTTCCTCGACTTCATCTATGGCCGAGTCCCGGTCGTAATACCATTCGCACTCACTCTCATAGCGCGCATGGCATTCGGGGTAGCAGCATGCAGGACGGCAAAAGCAGTGCAGATCGAAGCTCATTGGTTCTCCTTGTTTGGTTTGATGTCGCGGAGGATGCCCGTGACGGGTTGTTCTCCGAGATCGATGTGTTCGATGTTGGCGCGGCGGCGGAGGATGAACGCGTATTCGTCCATGACGTCGAGCTGGCGGCCAAGCAGTGCGATCGGACAGGTGGGCTCGAAGTCGAGCGTGCCGTCCGCGTATTTGGCCAGCAGGTCCCTGAGTCGGTCCGCACGGCGGATGAGCTCGTGGTATTCGGCGTTCATTCCGTTTCCCTCGCTTTCCGCCCCGCCCGTCTTGATCGTCCGGTCGCCCCTGAGCCGTGGGACGTGATCGAGCGAATTGAGGCCGCCGGTGCGGTCAAGGCCGATGGTCCCTTCGAGGTCGGCCGCGGTGGCCTTCGGCATGTGTCTCGCGCGCGTTCGCGTCCATGCGTCGATGTCCGAAAGGCGGTAGACCACGAGGTTGTACCCCAATCTCACGCATTGCGGGCCGACGCCCCTCTGACGCCACTTCGCCAACGTCCTGGGCGAGACCCCGATCACCCGCGCGGCCTCACGGGACTTGAGCATCCTATCCTCCATACCCGTCCCCTTACTCGCCCGGCTCCCTGTCGGCGCCGCTGGCATGGTCCCAGTCGCAGGACATGCCGCCTTTTCGGTGGTCGTGGTAGATCAGGCAGTCGACCTTCCTCGTGTCGTCCAGCGTGAGCTCGCATTGGCGGACCGTCCCCGACACGTCGGAACACGACTCCCGTGACGGCTCCGACGATTCCGCCGTATCGCATCCGGCGAGCGTGAGCAGCAGTACCGGCGTGAACAGGAACGCGATGACGGCCATGATGCCGATGCCGCCGGCGAGCGCCATCTTGGTTTTTCTTTTCATTTCGGTTTCCTCCTATCGCTTGCGCCATTCTCCGTTGGCGTATCGGTTCCATCCGCGTATTGCGGTTTTGATGTCGTCGTCCGGGGTTGTGATCCAGATGGCGTTCGGGCATCCACGGCATTTGGCGATCCAGAAGAAGCGGGTCGTGGCCCCGATGATTCGGGCGTAGTGTTCGATGTTGGGTTTCCTTGTGCCGCAGTATGGGCATGGGCTGGTCTTGTGCCATTTCCTGATGTGCGGATGGATGATGTTTCTCATGTGTTTCATGGTTTGCTTTCCGTGATGATGACGGTCCGGATGCCGTCGGCGGGCTTGTTCGTGTGGTGGCGCAGGTCGCAGTTGATGATGTGCAGGCCGATGCCCTGGTATTTCAGGACCGCGTGGACCGGGCTCAACCGGATCAGGTCCAGTGGGCCGTCCAACGTGACGTCCATGCGGGTGAGTGCGATGCATCGCCGGCCGATCAGGTCGGCGGGATTCCGGTATCGCCATGCCGTGTGCGCCTGGACCGTCATGGCCGGCCTCCGGTCAAGCCGGTCAGGATGATCACGCCGAATGGCAGGAGCGCCGCGGCGATCGCATTCATCACCATGCCCCTTTCAGGAGTTCGCGGTACCACCGGTAGTCGTTGATGTCGCGACGGATGCAATCACGCACCCTGTGCGAGCCGTTATGCCCCTTGTACGGGTCCTCGGGACAATCCAGGAACGTGAGATAGCGGCGCAATGTGGTCAGATCGAACTTGCGGTAGCTCAGCCACGCGTCCGGATTCAGGTTCAGACGCTTGAGGAAATCGAGGTCGAAATCCACGTTCGTTCCCGCCGGAACCAGCGTGAAACGTTGCGAGAGCGAGTCGAGGTACTCCTCCACCGCATTCGCCACGGCGCCCACGCTATCGTTGTTGCGCGAGCCGTTCAGCAACTCGTACAGCAGCCCGTTGTCGGTGTGCATCGAGAACGCGATCGGACTCATGTCCAACAGGTCCAGACCGGCCGGGCGGATGATGCGATGCAGCGAACCATACGACTGTTCGCCCAGCACGTCGGTGCATTCCATGCCGACCTCCAACGGGAGGGACGACGCCCTATCGATGCCGGTAGTCTCGAAGTCCAGCCACAGGAGCGCGTCCGGCTTGGTCGCTTCTTCGCTCATTGTTGGTTTCCTTTCGTCTGGAGGAGGATGATTTCGGTCTGTGTGAGTGCGACGGCTGTCCCGTCCTGGTTGAGCCGGAACCACTTCCCCCGCCAGTCACGCACGGGAATGGCGAGCGGATCCATGCCGAACGGCACGATCAGTCCCAGCCGTTCCGCCTCCGCCACATGCCGGTGGACCCACCCATGGCAGCCCGTGTCACCGCTGCCGCACAACTCGACGATGTTCGCCGGACTGTGCCGCACATCCGGATCCGCCGCACGACGCAGCTGACGATGATGGCCGGAACGCCCAGGCCAACGAGCCGGATCGTGGATGTTCACGCCGCATCGGAGGCAATGCCAACCCTGACGTTGCAGTGCGATGCGCTTGGAATCCTCAAACTCGCCCATACGACACCTCCTGCATCAGGCCATTGACCAGCACCAAACATGAAGTGCAGTTGGCTCTCAGTCCGGAGGCCATCGCGGCAATGCCGTTATCAACCTTGCCACCGGCGAGCGCTCGCAGTTCGATTGTGCTGGCGGTCTGGGCTGTGTCGGTGAGGAGTTGGGCGAGTCTTTCGAGTTGTTCCCTGGTCATTGGTCGTTCTCTTCGTCTTGGTCGGCTTCTGTGATGGCGGCGATGAGTTGGTCGAGGTGGCTGGTTTCGTCGTCCGCGGGCTGGTATCCGATGTCTTGGAGGATCTGGTAGTAGCCGGGGATGCGGCGGCTGTTGTCGTTGACGTCGGTCCAGTCGGATGGGTCTATGAACCATTCGATGCGTGAGGCGAGGATGGATGCGGCTTCCAGTGGCCAGTCGGCGGTCTGCAGGCTGATGCGTGCGGCTGTTGGGGCGTCCGCGGCGGGGATGCCGGTGATCTTCTCGTATTCCATGCGGCCGCAGTTGACGTCGTCCCATGTGGAGAGCGCCTTGGTGAAGCCGTCCGGGTCCGGGTCGACGAGTTGCAGGAGTCCGAGCCTTGCCGTGGTTTCGATGAGTCTGGCGCGTTTGATGGCGTGGAGGTTGGCGTGCAGCCATGCCATGCGTTTGGCGGCGGAGGCGGCGGCGTATTCCTCGAGCGCATGGATCCTCGCGTCGCGTTCGGCCTGTTCGAGCGCCCGTCGTTCCTCCTCGGCGGAGGCGGCGGCCCGGTCCCGGCGGTGCCACAGGTAGATCTGGCGGGTCTCCTCGTGGATGGAGACCGCGTCGGGTCGTTGCTCCCGGAGGTACTCCAGCGTCTCTTCGGGTGTGCCGGAGGCCGCGCCGACCCAGCCGTCGTAACGCCATTCGGGGTCGTTGAACGGTTTTTCCGGTTCCGGGATGAGGTCGGGGCCGGTGGTTTCGTCCCCGAGGAGCGCGGCGACCGATTCGAGCCATCGGCGGTCGCGGTCCTCGCGTTCGATGTTGTGGAGGATGTAGTCGAAGTTCGAGGTGCCGGCGGCGTGTGCGAGGCGTTCCTGACGGTCCGGTTGGCCGTCGTATCGGCTGATGGCGATCAGCTGGCCGATGGTGAGCTGGTCGAAGTCGCTGCGGGTCCGGCGGATTTCGGCGGGGATGCTGGCGGCTTTGCTGCGGTCGCGTACGTAGTCGTCGCTTCGGCCGAGCCTGTGGGCGACGCTCGCGGCGGTGGCGCCGAGGTCGAGCATGCCCTGGATGGCGTCGGCTTCCTCGAGGACGGTGAGTTGTTCCCGCTGGCAGTTCTCGGTGATCATGGCTTCGAGCTGTTGGAGCGGGTCGAGGTCGAGCACGAAGCAGGGCACGGCGCCGGTGCCGGCCTGTTTGCATGCCTGGAGGCGGCGGTGGCCGGCGATGACCCTGTAGCGTTTGCCGTTTGGTACGACGGACAGGGGCGAGAGGAGCCCGTTGGCCTTGATGCTGGCCGCGAGGTCGGACACGTCGCCGATGTTTTTGCGTGGATTGTCCGGGTGCGGGTCGATCAGGCTCGTGTTGATGAGCTTGATCTGGTTGCTCTGGTAGTCGCTCATTGCTGGTTCTCCTGTCGGTTTTGGTTGAGTTGGTCGGCGCATTCCTGGCGGGCGGCGAGCCATGGGCTGGGTCTGCCGGTGTGGTCGTATTCGTTTTCGTGGGGGCCGAGGATGGCCATGACGTGTTCGCAGCTTGGCGTGCACTGATGGGTTTTGGGCGTGGGGATGGGTTCGGGCGCCCAGTCGGCCCATTGCTCGTCGAGCCATCGGCTCATGCGTGGCACTTGCCGGCGTGGGATGTGTCCGTCGTTGACGGCCCGCGCGTAGCGGCGGATGGCGGATTGGAGCCGGGCCGTCCGTGCGGGCTGGCCGTCGGTGATGGCGTCGAACCGGGTTCGGGCGCGGGTCCGGCCCGCCGGCCTGCCGGCATGGCTCGGGTAGGCCGCCCACGCGGCCCGGAACGCGGCGTCGGCCTCGACGTCGGATCCGGGCCCGGTGTCGGGGCAAGCAACTTGCTTGCCGTCGGCCGTGGGAAGGGTTGGGATAGGTATATTGGTATAGGTATAGGTTTTATGCTTTGTTTTTGCTTCCCGTTTGCTTCCCGTTTGCTTTCCTTTCGCTTCCTGTTTGCTAAGCGAATCGGAAGCGACTTGCTTGCCGTTTGCTTCCTGTTTGCTAAGCGAATCGGAAGCGACTTGCTTGCCGTTTGCTTCGTTTTCGCTAAGCGGAACGGAGGCGGCCTGCTTATCGTTCGCTTCGTTTTCGCTTGCCGGTTCGGAAGCAACTTGCTTGCCGTCCGCTTCCCGTTTGCTTGGTTTCCTCCCGGCCTTGCCACCCTTGCGTCCGGCTTCGGCGCGGGCCTTGCGCTGTTCGTCCGTGAGGAGCTTGGGCGGCTTGCACACGCCCTCGTGGTAGATGGGACGCCATCCGTTGCCGAACGGTTCGAACAGTCCCGCGTCGAGCAGCTGGTCGAAGGTCCTTTTCGTGCCGCCGTAGCTTTTGACGTCGAACATGTCGAACCAGCCGTCGTATTCGGCGTCGCCGAGATTGAAGTTGTGGTAGGCGCACAGTTTGATCCACAGGCCCACGGCCGCGAGCGGCAGTCTCCTGATCCGCCGGTCGTCGGCCATCCGATCGTCTACGATAAGCCACATGGTCGCGGTCTCCTTGTCCCCGGAAACGATCCGGTCAGTCGGTATCGGTGTCGGCCCGCGCGTCGTCCATGTCGAGGCTGTGGCGTAGGTCGTCGACCATGATCATGTGACGGCTGCTGACGGGTTTCGCGCACAGCGTCTCCATGGCCAGTCCCGTGTCGACGATGCGTTGGGCGAGGTCCGCGATGTCGTAGATCGCTTCCGTGATGACGTTGATGTCGCCCCACCGGTCGATGTGCCCCTGCTTGGTCCTGCTGTCCATGCAGGACCTGCACGCCTTGATGACGGACGCGGCCGACTTGGTGATCTGCTGCGTCTTGGCGATCATGTCGATGAGCAGGTCGGGTGTGGCCTCCTGCGGGATGAGCGCCTGTTGTTCCGTTTTCCTCATGATTCGTTTCCTTCCCTTTAGAAGTCCGGTTCGCCGGTCGTGCCGGACCCGCCGAATGATGACTGGTCGGCCGGCGGCGTGGCCCATGGATCGTCCGCCGGCGGCTGCGCGGGCTGTTGCGGTCGCTGGCTCCAGCCGCCCGTGCCGGTGTTGACCACGGGCGGTGCGGCGTGCGGGTTGCCGTAGGTGCCGTCCGCCTGCCGGTGGCCGGTGCGGGAGACCTGTGCCGTGGCGTAACGGAGCGATGGGCCGATCTCGTCGACCTGCAGTTCGATGACGGTGCGGTTGGACCCGTCCTGCGCCTGGTAGGAGCGTTGCGTAAGCCTGCCCTGCGCGATGACGCGCATGCCCTTGGACAGTGACTGCGCGCAATGCCGTGCCGGATCACCCCAAACGGTGCAGCGGAGGAACAACGCGTCGCAGTCGACCCACTGGTTCGACTGCCTATCGAATGTGCGGGGAGTGGACGCGATCGTGAAACCCGCCACGCTCCTGCCGTTCTTCGTCGATCTCAATTCCGGATCCGCGGTCAGATTGCCCACCACCGTGATGATCGTCTCACCGGCCATTTTCAGAACCTTCCTTTCACGGCGAGAGTCTTGATGATGCGGATGGTCTCGCCGCCATCCCTGGTCTTGACCATGTGCTTCAGCTGCGCCTTCGCGCCTTGGTGGAAGCTGTCCCCGGGCATCGCCTCCAACACCGGCATGGCGAGCTCGGACACGAACCGGCCCACGAGCCCGGTGAAACGAACGTCCAACGATTCGAGGATCACCAGTTCCTTCCACGCCTCGGATTCCATCGCCCGACGGCATGCCCCGGCCACGGCCACGTCACCGCGCGTCATCCTCCCCTCGTCGGCGTCCTTGACCGGGGCGTTCGGACCGGGATGCCGATGCGGCAGGCTGAGCGTCCCGAGGCTCATCGTGTCCCCTCGTCCCAGTCGGGTATTTCGTCGGTCGGCAGGAATCCGCCGCGTCCCGTGCCGGCGTCGACGAGCAGTCCCCGCATCTTCAGTCCTTCGACGATTTTCTGCACCTTATGCTGGCCCATGTGGAGTCGTTGGGAGGCAGCGTACGCGCTGGGCGTCCTGCCGTCCACGTAGAGGCTGACGAGCGTCTCGTACACTTGCCGTTCACCGCTTCTCACGGTGCGTGCGGGTGTCGCGTGACGCATTCGGCTGATGTATGCGCGTTCCTCGTGAAGGAGCCGGTCAAGGTCGATGCCTGTCCGCGCGCTCCACGTTTCCGGTTGGATGTGGTGTCTGCTATCATGGTCGTTTCCGTAGCGGATGGTGCCGCGGTTGATCGGAGCGTATTTCGCGCGCATCTGGTTGCCGGCCGCTCCGCTAGGCATGCTCGTCCTCCTTCTCGTCGTCTCTTGGCGCGAATCGGATGATCATCCATAATGCGGTGGCGATGTATACGCCTTCGACGATGAACGCGGCGGTCATGCTGCCTCCATGCCAGGTGAGCATGATGGTCAGGCTGGCGATCAGGCCGATGCTGGCGATGGCGAAGATGACGCGTCGCAGCGTGTAGTTCGGCCGTTTCGTCTTTCGTTCCATCCCGTTTTCGACGATGCGGTCGTAGTCGGTCATCGTTTGTTTCCTGTCGTGTAGTGCAGCTGGTATTCGAATGTTTCGAGGTCCTTCGCGCCGATGTCGGCTGGGATGGATCCGTCGGATGGAGTGAGTTCGATGGGTCGCGTCGTCCCGTCGGCCGGGAGACGGGACGCGTAGCCGGTCAATCCGATCGGGATGACCGTCGGAACCCGTTTCGGCCGTTCCGGCGGTTTCAGTTCCCGCCGCCTGTCTGATGTTCATGTCCATGACTCCTTGTTGATCGTGTCGATGATGATGTCCACGAGGTCGGCGACCGCGATGTCGAGGCTGCCGGTGACGCGTCCGAGGAACCTGTCGGTATGGACGTCGTCCCATTCCTCGCCGGCGAGTGGCCTGACCGCGTCACCGTGCTCCTCGATCTCGTCAAGTACGGCCTCGACGCAGGCTTTTCTGATGTTGTTCATTGGTTCATACGTTCCTTGTGCAATTCGTTTCGCCTTCCTCGAGCCATTCGGCCACGGCTGACTGCGGGTAGAGGATCATCCGCCCGTGCTTCACGAACCGTGGTCCTTGTCCACGGAAGCGGAGTTGGGCCAGATACGCCTGCCGGGTCTTGATTTCCTCCGGGGTTTCGGCCCCGAAGAGCCGTGCCACCTGGACGGTGGTCAGCATCTGCGGCAGTCCCATCACGCGCCTCCTTTGCGTATGTGTTGCCGGACGGCGTTAGGAGAACCGCCCGGCCCTCTCCTAAAATCGGTGTCATCCCGCATTTGCGACGTGCGGGCCAAATAGTTAGGAGAAGAATCATGAGCGACAGACTCACACTCGGCACCGGAACCGGAGAACCGGTTCACGTGCTTCTTGCCAAAGTGCAGAACCGCGCAAGACTCGAGGAAGATCTTATGGAGGCGGCCAAGAACGGTACGGCCGTGACCGTCAGCGGTTCCGTCAAGGGCACCGGCTCGGACACCATCCACATCAATCCGTCCAACGCATTGTGGTGGGCGGTCGACGACGCCCCTGCGCAAAGAGCCGGACGCATTTACTGACATCGCCATTTCGTGGTCAAGCTGCGCGTCGATACGCGGCTTGACCGCTTGCATGTCGTGTTCCGAAAACAGCAGAAGATACGCGGCGACACCGTCATCATCCTCGTAGCGGAACAGTTTGACGCATTCCTCGTCCGGAATCTCGACGTTGAGATCGTTCATTGGATTCTCCTTAGAATTGTTTTCATGAGTGATTGGTTTTCGCAGCACGGCGTCGAGCTCGCCGCATTCGTTTTCACGCTCGTTGTGACGATCATTGGCTGGATCCTCGAGCACAAAAGCTCAAAAGAACAGGACAGGAAACGCAAGGAAGACATCAGACTCCTGCGGGAGCGGATTGATGCATCGAATGCCGCGGTTGCGGCGCTTCGTGATCAGGTGCGTGCCCTTGAGTCGCAGGCGGATGCCTTGCAACGCCAGGCGGCCATCCAGGAGGATGAGGCGTCCGTTCCGAAGTGGGAACTCCGTCAGGTGCACGATCTCAAGCATTCCGTCGCGAACAACAATCCGTTCGATGCCAGGGACGTGAGGGTCGAGCTTTCGAATGGCAAGAAGTACGAGCTCGGCGACATTTCGCGTGGTTCCGAAGCGAGCTTCGTGTTCCGCGAACGTGGAGTGTGGGCCGGTTCTGACGATGATGTGCATATCACTTGGACGCTTCCGGATGATCCGTCCCATCGTTTCTCCGTGATGAAACCGGTCCCTCCGTATCACCGGTCGTGACACCGAAGATATGGCCGAGCTGGTTGCCGTCGAGCTTCCGCATCTTCGTGTATCTGATCAGGGTGAGATTGTCTCCCGGCAAGTACCACACATGAATCGGGTTCTCATCAAGACGTGCCATCTCCTGGTAGTCCTCCCCGATCAGCTCGCAGAGCGATTGACGTTGATCTTCCGTCAATTCGTGAATGTCGATTTCAGTGAGTTCCATCGGATTCTCCTTTCGGTTCAGGCGTTGGCGAGCGCTGCCTGCTCTTGGATTGCATTTGAAAGGATTTCGCAAGGATCTGCACCGCTTTCATAGACAGCCGCCAGCCACATGCGAAGTGGCATGTCTTTTTTCTTGTCCAGAAGTTTGGAGATCGTTAGTCGATTGAATCCGCTTCGGTCGGCGATGCTGGTCATCGTTGTTTTTGTGAGAAGAACATTTGTTCTAGTTCTGCTAACGACGTCGGCGGCGAGCGTTTCGCAGTCAATCCCTTTTTGAGCCCCCATTGGGACTGCCTCCTTTGATTTCACATGCCATCATTTGACGTCTACCATGGTTGCATGTGCTATCAGCTTTCGCAAATTCGGCGTGTCACGTGCCATCAATATTGGCAAGTGCTATCTTTTGAACATGGATAAGATACGTAGGACAAGCAGCGATGAGGCCACTTCCTCAATCATCGACGAGCTTTTAGCTGACAGAGGATTCGGAAATCGAGAATTCGACAGAGCAACACACGGCGCAATCACCTACAGTCGGATCCGAGATATTCGCAGCGGGCTTCGTGGTCCAATCAGACTCTCAGAATTCCTGATCATCTGCCAAACCTGTGATGTCGATCCAGTCGTAACCCTGCGAGAAATTATCACGGAAGCCCACCGCTTGGAGGAGGAACAGACCCGCGAGTGCGAGTCCCGGATCACGGATGATCTGGTGGACCGTATCGCCGCGCACCCGGAGGACTACGACGTGGCCGCGAACAGAGATCCGAACGCGCGGCTCGAGGCAGAGACGCCAGACGAATGACAAATCGAAAGGAACGCGAATGACTGAATACAACCTGTATTGCGACGAGACGTGCCATCTCGAACATGACAATTCAAACAGCATGGCATTAGGAGCAGTTATCATTCCAAAGGAAAAGCGCAAGGAGATATGTCTCAGAATCAAAGAGATTAAACAGAAACACGGAATATGCGCAACAAATGAGGTGAAATGGTCTAAAGCACGAGACCGTATGCTGCCTCTTTATCTGGACCTCGTGGACTATTTCTTCGATGATGATGACATCTCATTCCGCGCACTGCTCATTCCGGACAAGAATCTGCTTGACCATGAGAAATACAATCAGGATCACAACACCTGGTACTACAAAATGTACTTCGAGATGCTCAAGATCATCTTCGACCCCCGGCAAAGCTACAACGTGTTCGTAGACATCAAAGACACCCACTCAGACTCCCGAATCAGTCAATTGTGGAACGTCTGCTCAAACAACATGCGCGATCGCGACCGCAAAATCATCCGGAAGATTCAACCGATTCGTTCTGACGAAGTACAGATCATGCAGCTCACCGACATACTCGTCGGAGCGGTGTGCCGTTCACAGAGAAAACTGCCGGAGCAGCATCAAAGCATAGCGAAACACCAGATCATCAAACGAATCATCCAACGATCTGGATGCAAACTCGACCGGAGCACACTGCCGGGAGAGAGCAAATTCAACTATTTCGTATGGAGGGCGAGATGAATCCGCATTGGCTACCCGATTTGATTCCATGGAACCAAGAGAACGGTGAATCATGGAAACAGTACGAAAAACGATTGTTCCACGTATTCCAGAACGAGTTCGGCGAGCCTCTCCAATATAACGGCAAACCGGTGCGTTACAAAAGGATGCCTTATGCCGGCATCTATCCAGAAGCTTTCATACACCTGACCACATGCAATCAGGACGACTCCGGATCACGACTTCCAGACACCAAACGCAGCGAACGCATCAGCTGGCCAAGACCAGTGGTGGAGCACCATCCGTTCTGCAAAATATGCGGATATACCCAATGCACACGTCCTTGGGTGTGGAGAGGCAGCGGAAAGTACAAAGACAGGGTGAAGATATATCTCCCAAACCAGCAGTATCTCGTTGTCTTGGGAGATCGAAAGGATTATTGGGTGCTTATAACCGCGTACTACGTGAATCATTCATGGAGCATAAGCAAGCTGGAGAAGGAATACAACTCCAGATTCAGCACAAAGATTTAACAGAAAAACTAGAGCCGCCCGTTAAGGACGACTCCGAAGACTCCTTCTACAACATGTAGATGAGCTGGTTTAATCATCACATACGACACTCCGACTGTCAAGCAGAACTTGACAAACAGTGAAAAGGTACTTTTCGCAGAACGGCGCTTTCGGAAGAGAAAATGTGGATAACAAAACCATCGCGGACCTTCACCGAAACGTGGAATCCATGGGGCTGTCGGTCGTGTCGTGTAGCCTCCCACGCGATATATGCGGCCTGTACGACGACCGTCACAAACTCATCCTGCTGGCTGACGGGCTCAACCAGCGCCAACGCCGCTGCACACTGTGCCATGAGCTCATCCACGCCAAACACCACGACCCAGGATGTGGAAGCCGGTACGGAGCCAAGTGCGAGCGCCGGTGCCGCAGGGAGACCGCACTGACATTGATCAGTCCCGTGGACTATGGGATGGTGGAGCAAGTATACGAAGGCAATACGTGGATGATGGCCGTGGAGCTCGGCGTCACCATCCAGGTGTTGAACGACTATCGGCAGCTGCTCCACGATTCCGGCGTGTGCGTGCAGTGAAGCGTAGACTATTGTCTGACCGTTTTTGAAGGGAGAAAAAGGTTATGTTTGACTCCGGAGAAAGTTTCTTGTTCATACTCGTCGTGGCGGTTTTCGCATGTATGATCGAGTATTTCGTCATCAAATGGGCCGTCAAGGACGGCATCAAAGAATCTGGGATCCTCGCCGCCATCGACCACACGCATAATGCGGATACTGGAGTCGAAAATCACGATTCCGTCAAAACCGAATCCGACGAGACCGGCCACACCGCGTGACGACGCCGTTCCGGAAAAGTCCCCGCGACAAGATTGCGAGGTATTCCATATGCCTGAAAGAGAAGAGCACGACATATGTTTATAATCATCATCATACTGGGAGTGTTGATTGCCTATGTCTGCATCACGGTAGCCGAGAAGGCGGACGCTCCCTCAACCCAAGTCGACGACGACACAGAAACAATCGATGACATCAACGCCGATGGTCTAACGCCCGTGCGCATGCCACCCGTTGGAAGAACCTCAATCGTCGGAGAGCGTTACCGTCAGTCATCAATCAGAAATGCCATCAGCGGGCATGAACGCGAAATCTCTCCGATGGGAGAATGGGATAACACGCTTATGCTCACCGCAGCGATATTAAGGGAGCCGAATAACCAGTACGACAGGAATGCGGTTTCGGTGTCCATCAATGGCATCCTCGTTGGCTACATCGCAAAAGAGGAAACCCGCCTATGGCAGCCTTGGATGAAGCTGATGGAAAGGAACCTCAGATATCCGACATGCAATGCCGCGGTGTATCACAAGAATGGCGGAGGTTACGAAATCATCCTGCACTGCTCCCCTACGACGCCGTCCGCTGCGAACGACTGTTCCACCGGCTATGTCTGTCTGGACGCGGAGCATCAGGTCTCAGTTCTGGGAGAGGAACTCCATCAGGACGAGCTCGGAATATACGGCGTCGACACATTCGTATGGGTCACATTGGAAAAAGGCGAGATTCCAAAGGGCAAATACAAAGGGAGCCCCACATACTGGGCTTCGCTGGACGGCATTGAAATCGGATACATAACCGCGACCCAATACGAAAAATACAAGACGCGGCTGGGAATATCCCCATCCTGTTGCATCGCATTCATCTCACAGGGACCCAAGAAGCTCGAACTCTCGCTAATGCTCCCAAAGGCCTGATATCACAGCGTTCTCATCACCCAATAGATATAGCCAACCCCCGGCCGCCCGCATACCGCGAGCGCCGAAGTCTGATTATGTGAGCGCCTTATACGCGGTGGCGCCGATGAACGCCAGGACTCCCAATACACATAGCCATTGGACTATCTGGTCGCTTACCCATGAATACCAGAACATGCATCTGTGTCTTGCCGCGAGGACGTTGGGGCGTTGCCATTCCGGATAATTTCCGTATAGCATGTTCGAGATTCTGACGAATAGATGGAGGAACGGATGCCAGCCAGCGGCTTTGAGCAGCATGTTCATATTCATGTCTTTAGATTCGGGCTGAGAAGAAGATTCCAGCCCTAGATCATCCGGCAATTTCTCGATCTGTGAATCGTCGTCCTTCGGAGGCAGATCAGATGGCTGCGCAAAATCGTCTTCCATGGACGGGATATCGTCGGCATCCGACGCTTCAGTCCATCCGAAATAGTCCTCTTCCTCCGTCACAGCGCAAGAATCTTTCGTCTATACGCTACAGCGTCCACAGATACATGAAATGTCTTTGCTATGGATATGTTGCTGTCTCCGGCCTTCGTCATTCTTCGCAGTTCGGGTTCCGGCATGAGAAGCGCGCCGGCGAATTCGTTGGCGATCACTTCGAAGAGATTGCCACGTCCGGCATCACTGCGTTTGTCCGTGTATCCTTTACCGACGGGTATTGCCTTGACATAATCTGAAAGCCGCTCGTCAGACGTGGTGTGCGTCATGTAATGGCCAAGCTCATGCGCGGCGCTGAAACGCATCCTGTTTAGCGGCTGGTCCTTGTCGAGGTACATGGTGACGTTGTTGTCGCCGCCGACAAGCATCCCCCATGTATCCGTCCCGAGTTGCGAGCTGTACACCTCTATGCCGGCACGCCGCGCGATCGCCACTGGATCCACCGGATAGGAACCGGACGGCCAATAGTTCTCCAATGTGTCCCTTGCGAGATCGCGCGCAATCTGTCTTGCCTCGCCATATGTCATGGACTTCATCGCGCGCCTCCCTGTTTTAGTTTTCAATCTACCGATGCGTCGGTAGCGTCGTCAACGTTTCTTCACAATCTAGATAATCCTGACACATTCCGGTGATTTCGGTAATCATCAGGAAAACCGAATAAATTCAGAGACCCGGCACCCACATATTGTGGGCGCCGGGGTTTGATGTCGTTTAGTCGTTTTTCCTATTGCGGATCGCCTGTATCAGGCTTGATCCTGCTCCGATAAGGCCAGCGATGCCGCCTATGACGGCCGCCGCGTTGTTCTTGTTGATGACGCCTATGAAGCAGATGACCCAAGGCAATGCGGACATGCTGGCGGACGTGATGAGAACCGCCCATGATTCGAGTGTCGATGAGCGTAGCATCGCCTTGTTCTTAGCGTGCACGGTCTCTTCGGACATGCGCATGATGCGTTCGGGGAACGTCGGGTCGACGGCTTTGAAACCGGCCATGTCCTCCGGAGACGGGGTCGCGCCGGCCCAGAGCGATCCTAGTATCGTCGGTTGTCCGCCATCGCCCTGCGGGTCGCTTCTCCCATCGATACTGCGATCAGCCTGGCCGACGACGTTTCCACGTCCGTTCTTGCTATCCTCTTTTTGATGCGGTTGAATTCCATCGTCGGATTCGGCGCCATTACGAGGGACGCTCCCCTGCGTATTCCCTTGGCCAGGGCTTTCGTTTCCATGCTCATCGTCCACGGCACCTCCCTTTTGCCTTCAATCTACCGATGCGTCGGTAGCGTCGTCAACGTTTCTTCACAATCTGGATAATCCTGACACATTTCGGTGATTTCGGTAATTTCGGTAATCGTCAGGAAACCGAATAAGTTCAAAGACCCGACCGCCAGCATATTGCGAGCGCCGGGGCCTGGGGTCTTTGGTTTTCAGAACATGGATTGCCGCGTCTGTCTTAGCGGCTGTCTTTTCCCGGTTCGCGTCCGTCGTGTTTCTCCTTGTCCCGGCTGCTTCTTGACGCGATCGGCTCGAACAGGCTTGCGATTATGGACACCACGGGAACGGCCAGGAATCCGAACGACCATGGTTTTGACGTGGCGAGGAACGAGATGAAGCTCATCGCCAAGGCGGCCGCGAACAGGATGACGCTGGACCACATGCCTTTGCGGCTCTGCTCTATCTCCGCTTCGACGAGCCGGTTCTGCCGGTTTGATTCGTCGACGGTGAAGGCGTCGTTCCATCTGCACATGCGTTCCTGGACGTCAGCTGGATACGCGTTGAAATCGGCCGGTCTCGGAAGCATGCCGGAGTATGATTCCGAGACCCCGGACTGGATCAGGACGGACAGTGCGCGCATTAGTTCCTCGCCGTTCGGGGATGTTATCTCGCCTTGTCCTTCTCCACTTTCACCCGGCCGATCATTGACGTCACGAGACGGCTTCTCGTCTGCCGGGACAGGTTTGCCTGCGCGTGCCGCATCGACTCCATGCGGCAATTCTCCAGTTGGCGCGTCCCGCTCAATCCCGGAATCGTCATTATTCTCATCATCGTCTTCATGCTCATCGTCCACGGCACCTCCCTTTTGCCTTCAATCTACCGGTGGGTAATGTCACTGTCAACGTTTTTGGCGAGTTGCCGGTAATGTCAGTAATGTTAATCAATGTCAGTCATAAGCGCATGCGCATCATGCTGCACTTCACCGCCGGGCGAAAGAACCATGGGAGGCATGCGCGGTCCGGTCATCCGATGTCGTTTTCCGGTTCCGGACATTTGAAAGAGGCTCCACGAGGTCGCATGGAGCCGTGAGGTGGTGCGTGATGACGGTGATCGATTCGTACATGCTGAAGGCCGGCAGGCGATGGAGGGTGACCTACCGCAAGCCGGACGGGTCGCAGACATGCAAGCGAGGCTTCCTGCGCAAACGCGACGCGCAGGAATGGGCCGCGGAGCATGTGACGATGGCGGTCGCACGAGGCGGCTTCATCGACCCGCAGGCAGGCAGGGTCACGGTCGGCGGCCTATGGCCGGCATGGATCGCGAAGAAACGCGTGTCCTCGAAGTCGAGCTACGTGGAATCCCTGGAACGTGCATGGCGCGTGCACGTGGAACCCAAATGGGGCGTCCGGCGGCTCTCGTCGATCCACCGCAACGAGGTGCAGGAATGGGTCACCGGCCAGGCGCAGGGCAAAAGCGCGACCGTGGTGCTGCGCAACCTCGGCATACTGCGGGGCATCTGCGCCGACGCATGCGCCGACCGTCTCATCGCATCCAACCCATGCGCCGGGATCGAGACCCCACGCAAGAAACGCAAGGACCACACGTACCTCACCGTCGAACAGTTGTTCCGCCTCGCCGACGAATCCGGCGAACGCCGCACGATGGTGCTCGTGCTCGGCCTGTGCGGGCTGAGATGGGGCGAGATGGCCGGGCTGCACGTCGCCGACGTGGACTTCGTCCGGCATCGGCTGAGCGTCAGAAGGAGCGCGACCACGGTGGGGCACGGCGTGGTGGTGGATCTGCCGAAGTCCGGCGAGACGAGACGGGTGGTGTTCCCGGGCGTGCTGGACGGGCCGTTGCGCGACCAGTGCGGTGGAAGGGATGGCGGCGAGCCGTTGTTCCCCGCGCCGGACGGAGGGTATCTCGTCCGCACGGCGCAGCCGAACGACAGGACGAAGTGGTTCTGGTGGACGAAGAGGCGTGCCGGCGTGCCTGCCGGCCTGACCTATCACGACCTGCGTCACACCGCCGCGAGCCTCATGGTCAGGTCCGGCGCGAACGTCAAGGCGATCCAGAACCAGCTCGGGCATGCGTCGGCGGCGATGACCCTGGACGTCTACGCCGACCTTTTCGACGACGACCTCGACGAGGTGGGCGCTGCGATGGACGCTCTGCTGCTTCGCGGGAATGTTGTCAAAATGTTGTCAGAAGGAACCGTTGACGCCGCATAATCCAAGCGGTAGCAAGTCTTTCGGGCTTGGTGTCCCGGGGTTCGATTCCCCGCAGCTCCACCATTCGAAAGCCGCCGGAAATGACGGCTTTCTTTGTATTTCCAACGGTTTCCACGTATTTGTCAGCTTGTATGATTCATCGTAAATCACTACGATTTACGGCACTTCATAGTAAAACGTGGGCAAAGCGTGGGCACAACATTCAACCATCAGCCCACGCCGACGTGCCCCATCCCGTAATCCTAGACGATGACGCGTCCGGTCATCCGTATGAGCACGAGGGCGGCTACCGCAACCACAACAGGTACCAGGAGCGATATCACTCGGTTTCCATTGTCCTTCTGGATCTGGAAGGTCATGATGAGGATGGAGGCGAAGCAGACGATGGCGCTGAGTAGATGATACGGAGGGTTTCCAAGCATCTGGATTATGTAGGTGATTCCAAGAAACGCCTGAATGGAGTTGCCCAAACCCAGGATCACACTGCCGAACACGTTTTGCCTGTTGATGTAGTAGGCGATGAATCCGCCGGGCAACGTAAGGAGCGTGGCCGGACCCCAGATGGAGCAGTAGTAGTACAACGCTTGGTCAACGGAAAGGCCGAACACCACCTCGACGATGAAGCAGAGTGGCTGGCTGATAAGAAAGAAAACGAAGATTTTGAGCGCCGACTCCCAGCTTTTCGTGCAGTTGGACGCGATGACGACCGCGAAGATGACCCACCATTCGTAGGAAATCGCGATGTCCTTGAACGATGTTCCCTCCGCGGCCGGGATGGATCCGACGATGCCGGTGTAGGCGCCCGCAACGACCGCGAACAATATCACGGCAAGCCAACCCATCTTGAGGCCTCCAAAAAGTTTCCTCATCCGGAAAAATCCTTTCTCTCCCGCACCTGTTCTCAATACCGCCATTCCTTACGAATACGGCAGTTCCGCAGGGGTGTCAATCGCCAGTGGTTGAGGGGTATATCACCCCTTCGCTACAGGCTACTCCGAACGTATCGCGACACACCATTGATCCGATTTGCATTAACCGCTTAAGTGATTAACATAGTTAATACATCAACTCAGTTATCACGTCATTGCAGACGATACCAAGGAAGGACTTGATCGATGACCTGCGCATACTCCCCCGAAGCCTATGTGTTCGGCTCGAAGGAAAACCATGACCTGCTCGAGGCGGAAACCAATGAGCTCCTGCATTTCGGCCATCATTTCCCCGCACCACAGGGCGGCTCCTACTGGCTGGATGACACCGGCAAGCCGGATCTGGCCCAGAGCATCCACACGTGGATCACCTGCCGTATGGCTCACGTCTATTCCCTCGGCTTCCTTCATGACGAACCTGGCGCGGCCGAACTCGTCGACAAGGCGATCGCCGGCCTGCGTGGCCCGCTGCACGATGACGAACACGGCGGCTGGTATCCGTCCATCTCCGCCGACGGCTCCACTCACGAAGCCGGCAAGGTCTGCTACGCCCACGCCTTCGTGATCCTCGCCGCCACTTCAGCCAAGCTCATCGGCCGCCCAGGTGCCGACGAATTGCTCGACGAAGCCCTCGAAACCTACGACAGGCATTTCTGGGATGATGAAATCGGCCTTGCCGTCGACACGTGGAACACCGAATTCACCGAGCTCGACCCGTATCGCGGCATCAACGCCAACATGCATACCACCGAGGCCTTCCTCGCCGTCGCCGACGTGACCGGCAACGAGGAGTACCGTGAACGCGCAGGTCGCATCATCGACCATGTGGTCGGTTGGGCCCGCGAGAACGACTGGCGCATCCCGGAACACTTCACCGCCGACTGGCAGCCGGATCTCGAATGCAACCACGACAAGCCGGACGACCAGTTCAAGCCGTATGGCGCCACTCCGGGCCACGGCATCGAATGGGCCCGTCTGATCACCCAGTACGCGCTGAGTTCCAAGGCCCGTTCCGAAGAAGGCAAGCAACAGCTCATCGAAGCCGCCGAAAACCTGTTCGCCCAGGCTCTGGCCGACGCGTGGAACGCCGAGGGCACCATCGGTCTGGCCTACACCACCGACTGGAACGGCAAGCCAGTCGTCACCGACCGCATGCATTGGACGCTCGCCGAATCCGTGAACACCTCCGCCACCTTGGCCACCGTCACCGGCAAGCAGGTGTACAAGGATTGGTACGCAACCTTCTGGCAGTACATCGACGAGTATCTGATCGACCATGAGAACGGCTCCTGGTTCCATCAGCTGAACAAGGACAATCAGGTCATCGGCACCGTGTGGCCGGGCAAGTCCGACCTGTATCATGCCACGCAGTGCACGCTGATTCCGCGTCTCGATCCCGCCGTTTCCGTAGCGCCGGCGCTCAAGGCCAATCCGAACGCCTGACATCCCGATGCTTCTCCTTCCATCCTCCTAACCGAGAGATCCCCTCGACTCCATACGGAATCGAGGGGATCTCTTGTTTGAGGACCGAACCGGAAACTATTTGATGATGGGTCGCAAGGGCGCGGACACATCAACGTTATGCTTGTCTCCGATTACGTTGGGATCATTGATGATCTTGTCGACGACCGCCTTTTTGAGCTTGAGCTGCGAAGAGTCACCCCACACAATCACCTTGTCTCCATCATTGAGTTCGGTCGTGATGGAATCCTGCGTTTCCGCGGTGACCTTGGTGATGGAGTTGCGCATCGAATCCGGTAGAGAGCTTAGGATTTGCAACGCTTCCTTGATGGAACGATTTTGCAGGCTTTCATTGACGTCGGTCACTTCGATGACCGGAATCCCCTCGACGGACGCCCCGCTGACGGAATTGAGCACACGTCCTCGGCTATCGACGGCCGTCATGGTGCCTTCGGAGGTTTTCAGCATGGCTGCGGGCTTCTGTGCCTTGATGGTCACTTCCAGGGAATTCGGCAGATGCTTGATCGCCTTTGCCGAAGTGACGCCGGGAATGTCCTTGATCGTTGTTTCGACATCGCCGCCGGACACGAGTAGCAGAGATTTGCCGGCCTGCTGACGGGCGATCGACAGCACCTGCTCCTGACTCACCCATTCGTTGGCGCCAACGACACTGATGCCGGAGGATTCCAATCTGAATACGGATGAGAAGAACAGCAACCAGACCAGTGCGACGATAGCCGCAACCGCACCGACGAAAGCGGCCACACGCATGACGATCATTCGGGTGTTGGCCTTGCGCCGTTCCTTCAACCGCGCACTGAAATCGACGACTTTCGGTCGCGTGATCACACCCAGCGCGCCGGAGGTCTCCTCAAGCGTCTTGGCGATCAGATCCTCGCTGCGCAGCGTACGGGCGTCCACGAATCCTCCGGATTCGCAACGTGAACCATCGCTCGAGACGGAGCGCCCCTGCACGGAGCGCCCCTGATGTTGTTGGCTGGAGTCCGATTCCTTGCCCGAACTGATGACCCGGCGCGCCATCAGCGTGCGCAATCCCAACGGTGAGCTTCCAAAGCATGCAGAATCACCGGATCCATCTGCGTGATGTCTCCTGCGCCGACGGTGAAGATGACATCGCCATGATGGGCACGCATCACCATCATCTGGGCTGCGGTGCGCATGTCGTCGACGCCGCGGATCCAATCATCGGCGGGCTCATGTTCAAGCTTCACGGCCTCGTTGACGATCGTGTCGGGGCTGACGGTCGGGAAATCCTCCTGTTTTTCACGAGCCGGGAAGATGCCGGTGACGATCACATCATCGGCCTTGGCCAACGCCTCGGCGAATTCACGGGCGAAAAACATGGTACGAGAGAACAGATGCGGCTGGAAGATCACATGGATTCCGGCTTCCGGATAGCGACGGCGGGCGGCATCCAACAACGCCGCGATCTCGGTAGGATGATGTGCGTAATCGTCGATGACGGTCACTTGGTTGACGCTGCCTCGAATCTGGAAACGCCGTGCGGCGCCCAGGAATGACGTCGCCGCAGCTGCGGCACGTTCCACGTCGACGCCAAGCATCACCGCAGCAAGCAGGGCCGCCGTGGCGTTCCTTGCATTATGAATGCCGGGAACGGTGAGGGTGACCGGAACGCGGCGTTCCTCGACATCGACCAGTCCGGCCGGCAGGTGCAGGATGAAATGCTCGGTACCGCTTTGCGTGCTTTCGCTCTCCGATTCAATACGTACGTGAGCGGCGCCGTTCAGATCGCCGAGATCCTCGGATGGCTGAGTGGAATACACCACGACATGCCGTGCCACCTCCGTCTTGAGCGCACGCAGTACAGCCAATGCACCATCATCGTCGCCGCACATGATCACGGCCTTGCCCGCACGCCCCGCATGTTCCACGAACGCCGCACGATACTTGGCCTCCGTGCCGTAATGGTCGAGATGATCGGCCTCCGCATTGGTGATGATGGCGATTTCAGGATGGTATTTGGCGAAGCTGCCATCGGATTCGTCGGCTTCCGCTACGAGCACGCTGCCTTTACCGGCATGGCCACCGTCGAGGGTCGCACCATCCTTGCCCTGAATGGAACCGCCGATGGCATAGCTCGGATCCGCCAACTCACCTTCGCCTGCGTTGACGAGGATGTGGGCGAGCATGGAACTGGTGGTCGTCTTTCCGTGGGCGCCCGCAACGGTCACGGCGCGCTTCGACTGCATGAGCAACGCAAGGATGTCGCTGCGGTGCACGATGCGTTCGCCGGCCTCGTAGGCCGCCACGATCTCCGGATTATCGGGCTTGATGGCGCTGGAAAACACCACCGTGCGCGCACCCTCGACGTTTTCGGCCCGCTGCCCGAATTCCACGGCAATGCCAAGCCCTTGCAGTCGCTCGGTTTTGGCGCTCGGCTCGCGGTCGGAGCCATCCACGTGCACGCCCTGCTCATGCAGCATCTCGGCAAGCACGCTCATACCGGCTCCGCCGATGCCGATGAAGTGGGTTTTCCCAAGATCATCCACGCCCTCTCCGGGGCCGAAGGACGCATGGGTTGGATCAAGAATAATGGTACCGGCATCACGCTGGTTGTCAGACACGACTGCTCCTCTTATGCATGTTTTCAAGCTCATTCCATTATGGTCGGACCTCAGGCCAACATGCCCTCGTCCGGTTGGCCGGTCACGCCGTTTGCCGCCCGATGAGCGCCAGCACCCGCTCGGCCATGACCTCGGCCGCATCACGAATGCCATAGTTCCAAGCGTTGCGACCATATTCGGCAAGCGTTTCGGAATCGGCGAGCAGTTGCGGCACATGACGCCTGACCCAATCCACGTTGAATTCACCATCGGCGACCATCAGTCCCCCATGCGCATCCACCACCGGCTGCGCGTTGAAGCGTTGCTCACCATTGCCAATCGGCAGCGGCACATAGATGGCAGGCAGACCCAAAGCCGTCAATTCCGAAACGGTGCCCGCACCGGAACGGCAGATAACCAGATCAGCGCAGGCAAACGCCAGATCGATCCGTTCCAGATACTCGGCGACACGATAGTCACCCTCGCCAACATGATCGGCTCCGAGCTTGCCAAGCACATGCTCCCCCGCGTTCACCGATACCAGGGAGCGCACTTCTTCGCTTTTGCCTTTTCCGGTCAGGTGAATCACCTGCGCATGCCGCAGTAGTTCCTTGGCCGAACCGGCCACCGCACGATTTACGTTCACCGCACCCAAGGAGCCGCCGGTCACCACGACCAGCGGACGTTCCGGATCGATGCCAAGCTGTGCGGCCGCCTCACGCCTGACTGCGACACGATCATGTCCAAGATCCGAAGCGAGCCGTGCGATGGCCGGACGCAACGGCAGTCCCACACGCTCGACGGATACGCCCCTGCGGGGCTTCAGACCGGTATCCGCGTAAGCGGAACCGATCATATCGGCCCACCGTGCGCCCAGTCTGTTGGCCATACCGGCACGCGCATTCTGCTCGTGCATGGCGATCGGAATACCCATGTTGTGTGCGGCGGCATATACCGGAGCCGATGTGTAGCCGCCGAAGCCCACCACGACCTGGGCTTCATGACGGGTGAGGATGTCACGCACCTTTGCGGTCTCACGCCTCCACTGGGCGGGGAATTTCAATGCGGCCATATTGGGCTTGCGCGGAAACGGCACTTTCTCGATCGTTTCCAGCTGGAAACCGGCCTGCGGCACCAGATTATGCTCAAGTCCGACTGCAGTGCCCACGACCGCGATATCCGCATCAGGTTCCAGGGAACGAATCACCTGGGCCACGGCGAGAAGTGGATTGACATGGCCGGCGGTGCCGCCGCCAGCCAGAACGATATGCTTCCGAGTGCTCATAGTGTATGAGCTTAGCCCACGGCACGGCGCTTGACAGCACGGCTCACCCATCGACATGCAGATGATTACAGTATCTACGTTTTGCCGTTCAGGCCTTGGCCGTCTCCGCCTTGATCTGCGGCTGCTCCTTCATCATGCTGACGGCAATGCCCGCGGCACCCAGACACATGATCAGCGACGAACCACCCGCCGAGACAAACGGCATGGGCACGCCCATGACGGGGAACAGACCGATTACGACACCGATGTTGACGATGGCCTGCCCTACGATCCACACGGTGATGCATGCCAGCACCATCGTCACGTACCGGTTCCGTGCCTGCAGTGCCACCACAAGCATGCACCAGCCGAGCACCACGAACAGGAGTATGACCATCGAAGCCCCGATGAACCCTGTCTCCTCACCGATGATGGCGAAGATAAAATCGTTGTGCGCCTCGGGCAGATAACCCCATTTCTCTCCGGAATTGCCGATGCCCACCCCGAGAAGACCGCCCGATGCGATGGCATATTTGCCATGCACCGCCTGATAGCACACGCCTTGCAGGTCGGAGGCCGAACACGTCTGGTATGTAGCCAGGATGCGCCCCATTCGGTTCGGACTGCTCAACACGAGTCCGCCGACGAGCAGCACGCCCGAGGCGCCGATCAAGGCCAGCCATTTGCCGGGAAAATCCCCGAGAATCAATGCGACCGCACCGATGGCAAGCAAAATCATGCAGGTGCCGAGATCCTTGCCGGACATTACCAGCCCCAAGCTCAACAGATATCCTAGGCCCAGCTTCCCATACGCCTTGAGGAAACCCTCCTTGCGAAGCCGTTTACGTGCGCGGATCAGCTCGCAGGGCATCCAGACGCATAATGCCAGCTTGACGATTTCCGCAGGCTGTATGGTGAACACGTTCTTGATGCCGATCCAACCCTTGTTGCCGTTGACCTCCACGCCGAGCGGGGTGAGCGTCAACGCCTGCAGCATCATCGCCCCGCACAGCATGATGAAGCTGATCTTGCGATACACCGAGGCGGGAACCATCATCGTCAGCAGGGCGACGGCAAACCCGACCACGCAGAATCCGCCCTGCTTCAGGGCCTGAGCCCACGGTGACAAGCCGTTGGCAATCATGTTCACCGACGAACTCGAGAACACCATGATCACGCCGAACAACGTGAGGATGATCACCGACAGCCGGAATCCATGGAAACACCATAGAGGGTTGAACAGGCTCCGCACCCCGACGAATGCGTGAAAATCCTCAGGCCGTCGCGCCGTCTTATCCTCATTGCGGGATGTGGATCGTGCGGTTCGGGCAACGGCATCGGTCGCCGACGATGATACGATACGGCTCGCTTTAGGCTTCGCCATGCTCGCTCACCCATCGTCGTGCCTCGTCTGCGAACTGGTTACCGCGATCGGCATACGATACGAACTGGTCCATGGATGCGCAAGCCGGAGCCATAAGCACCACATCGCCCGATTCGGCATATGCGCCGGCCGCGTTCACGGCCCTGGCCATGACGGTGGACTTATCCGCCGGATCGATGACGGTCAATGGAATCTGCGGGGCGCTGGCCTTGAAGGCGTCAAGCATCGGCTGCTGGTCCTCGCCGATGATGACGGCCGCCTTGATGGTGTGCGCCTGATCGGCTACAAGCCGTTCGAAACGGCTTCCCTTGGCAAGACCACCGGCGATCCACACCACGGACTTGTCGGCGAAACTGTTCAGCGATGCCTTGGCCGCATGCGCATTCGTAGCTTTGGAATCATCGACGAAACGAATGATGCCGCCATCGGACTCGTGGGCCGTGGCGACGGTCTGAATCCGATGGCCACCCGGCGTGAACCGCTGCAACGCGGCGATGGCCGTGCCTTTGTCGACGCCCAATCCCAATGCCAGCGCCAGCGCGGTCAGCGCGTCCGCAAGCAGATGCGGATATACCGTGCCATCCGGCTCGGTCAGATGCGTGAAGTCGGCGATTTTGGCCACTTTCACGGGCTGGTCCGGTTCGCCGCCGGCAACGCCGCTCATATCGACGATCCAACCGTCGACGATGCCGATCTGACCCGCCTCCGGCTCATGCAACGTAAATCCGATACGGCGGCAACCCTCCGCCGTTTCGGCCCGTTCGGCCAATTCGGTGACACGAATGTCGTCGGCATTGTAGACCAGTGCCTTACTGGCACGATGGAACACCTTCGCCTTATCGGCCGCGTAGTTGTCAATGCCTCCATGCCAGTCAAGATGGTCATCGGCGATGTTGGTGATGGCCGCACCATCCAATGCGAGCGAATCCGTGAAATGCAGTTGGAAGGAGCTCAATTCAACGCATAGCACGTCATTGGCGGGATCGACCGCGGCATGCGAGACCGCCTTGCCGATGTTACCGACGGCCGGTGCGGTGAGTCCGCAGGCGGTAAGCATCTCGGAAGTCATTTCCGTGGTGGAGGTCTTGCCATTGGTTCCGGTGATGCCGATCCAACGTGCAGGTTCGCCGGTGGAATCGGCGTTCACACGCAGTTGCCATGCCAGCTCCACCTCGCTCATCACGGGGATGCCACGGCGCTGCGCCTCAAGGATGAACGGCGTACGTGGATTGAACACCGGAGAGGTCATCACCAGATCCACGTCGTCCCAATCGATCTGGTCGAAGGAGTGCAGGTCGGCATCAGGCTGCTTTTCATCCACGCCGATGACCTTGCCAGCCCTTGGCTTCAGTACCTGCATCATGCTTCGGCCCGAAATACCCAGACCCGCCACGATCACGGTCTTACCGTTCACATCCATGTCAACCACCCTTATCCATTTTCCAACATGGCACATGCCGTATCGACGTATGCCATCTGCTATTCCCTAAAGACGTCTCAGCTCAGCCATAGACCGGAGCGCGTGACCCAGTCGCCGTAGAACAGCACCAGCGCGATGAGTACGAACAGCAACTCGATCATCCAGAAACGGACCACGACCTTGACTTCCGGCCACCCCTTCAACTCGAAATGGTGATGAATCGGCGCCATCTTGAATACACGCTTATGCGTCATCTTGAAATATCCGACCTGAATGACGTCGGACATGGCCTCAAGCACGAACAGACCGCCCATGACGACGGCAAGGACCTCGGTATGCGTGGCGACGGACAAGGCCGCGAACAAACCGCCGAGGGCCAGGGATCCGGTATCGCCCATGAAGATGGACGCGGGATTCGAGTTGTACCACAGGAAGCCGAGACAGGCCACGGCCGCGCAGGAGGCGATGATGGTCAGGTCAAGCGGATCGGAAACCGCATAGGTGAAGCCTTCATGCCCGGAACCCTTCAGATGGTAGAACTCCCAGAAGGCCACGACCGCATAACCGACGAAGGCGATCATCGACGAGCCGGCGGCCAGACCGTCCAGACCATCCGTCAGATTGACGGCGTTCGTCCATGCGGTCATGAGGAAGTTCACCCAAATCACGAACAGCACGATGGCCACCACACGACCGGCGAACTCAAAGCTGAAAAACGGGCTTTCGATGAAGCTGACGCCCGCCTGCGCGCTCGGGAAGCCGGACTTGGTGGGCAGAATCAGCGCAAGCACCGCGTAGACGGTGGCAAGAATGAACTGGCCGATGAACTTGCCCCGCACGGTCAGGCCCTCGCTCTGCTGCTTACTCACCTTGGCGAAGTCATCGATGAATCCGAGCATGCCCATCGACAGCATGGCGAACAGCACCAACACCGCCGACCAGGACGGCATCTCGTTCTGATGAAGGAAGCGGTACAACGCCGACGCGCCCCATCCCAACACGATGGCCAGGTTGATGACCACACCGCCCAATGTCGGCGTGCCGCGCTTGACCAGATGCGACTGCGGTCCGTCCTGACGAATGTACTGTCCGTAATTGAGCTTATGCACTAGGCGTATCAGCAGCGGGGTGCCCACAATCGTCACGACCAGTGACACCAAGATTCCAATGATGAGCGAAATCACCTGATGCTCTCCGTTCCAGTCAAGTAGCCGATGGCTAATACCAGTTTCTGCATATCGTTCTATTCCGCGGCGAATGGCTGCCAACGTTCCGCCAGAGCGCTCAGCCCCGAGGCGTGAGATCCCTTGAGCAACACCACTGTACCCGCATGCTCGGTCGCCAGCCGGGACACCAGTGCGTCCGCCTGATCGATGTCATGGGCCCAATCCACCGCACAACGCACATCACCGACCTGCTTTCCACCCTGCGCCATGGCTTCGGCCAAGGCGTCAAGCGCATCGTCACCACGGCTGCCGACGGCGATCAGCGCGTCGACGCCGCCTTGCACGGCATATGATCCCACCTGCTCGTGCAACGCACGCTCATCGGGACCGAGCTCAAGCATGGCACCCAGCACCGCAATGCGGAACGGCTGTCGCTCATCGTTGGCATGCCAGCGAATCAGACCATCCAAGCCGGCTTTCATGGAATCAGGATTGGCGTTGAAGGAGTCATCGATCAGCGTAAACCTCGCCTCCGGCTTGACAATGGCGGACACGGCCATGCGGTGCGGGCTGATGCGCTTGACATCCGCCAATCCAGCAGCGATCCTGTCCAGAGGCATACCCAACCTATGCGCCACGGTGGCGGCGGCAAGAGCATTCATCACATTATGCATTCCGCAAATCCCCAGATTGACCTTGGCACACTCGCCCTCGGCATCCCTGAGTTCGAAAGACGGGTGATCAAGCTCATCACAACGTACGTTCTCGGCGGCGACCATGCGATCGGGAGTCCGCCGCTGCGGCAGACCGAACCACAGCACCTCACCCGGAGCGATGCCACTCATGGCCGCGACATGCTCGTCATTGGCATTCAAAACGGTCACGCCGCCCGGCACCAAGCCCTTGACGATTTCGGATTTCGCCTGCGCAATGCGCTCCGCCGAGCCGAATTCCCCCAGATGCGCCACGCCGACCTTCAGCACCACGGCAATGTCCGGAGGCACCAGACTCGTAAGATTGGCAATCTCGCCCACGTGGTTGGCACCCATCTCCGCCACGAGAAAACGCGTGCCCGCATTGACCTTCAACGCAGTCAACGGCAAACCGATCTCATTGTTGAACGAACCGACCGGAGCCACCGTCTCACCCATGGCCGACAGCAACGATGCCATCAGATCCTTAGTGGTGGTCTTGCCCACGGAACCGGTGATGCCGATCACGGTAAACGGCGAACCTATCGCACGACGGCGTTCCAGATTATGCTTAGCCAACTCACCCAGCGCGCGAACCGTATCGTCAACCACAATCTGCGGCACGCCCGCATCGGCCACCTCATGATCGACCAACGCTGCAACGGCCCCCTGTGCACCGACCTTCGATACGAAGTCGTGACCATCCACGCGCTCGCCGGCGATGGCCACGAACACCGAGCCTTCACGGACCTGACGGGAATCGCTGCATGCGCTGGTCGCCATGGCCCCGTTCGACGCGATCCCCTCCGCTGCCACCAGCCGTCCATGGACGGCCTGCTCGATTTCGGCAAGGCCCATCGGCATCATGGTCGGGTTGCTGTTCACTGGTTCGTCTCCTCTTATTCGTTCCGATTTCGTTCGGTTGTGGTCAGTTCAGGTCCCTTGACACGCGTAGCGCGCTCTTGATGTTCGCTTTACGTACGCCGGCCGCCAGAACCATGGCGATCGACAGCGACAACGCCCTGCCATCGACCTGCTCGTATGCCATCGCGGCCTGCGATGCCAGCAGATCGGACTCCTGCGTACGCGCGGCCACATGCGTCTGCTTGCCGATCGCACCGCCGAAGCCCGCCACGTCCCGCGACAGTTGCGCTTCGCTGACTCTGGCATCATCGACACCAAGTACGTCGATACTGACCGACTGCAACGCCTGCTTACGCAACGTCCGCTCGTCCAACGCGAGAATCACTGCGGCGGCACCGTCTTCGGCGCATACCGCCAAGGTACGCTGCACATCCAAGATGGACAACGGATAGTGCAAATCGAGGAATCGTTCCAGGGATTGCGAGTTGGCGGCGCTGATCACGCCCACGGGGTTGCCGAGCATATGCAGGAAATCGGCGAGATCCTTCACATCGGCCTCGACCGACTCCCTATCGCTGCCTACGATGGCGAATACGGCCAGGACATCGGACGGCGCCCCCGCGATATCACAGGCCAGTTTGCCCAATTGCTGAGCCGTCGGTTCGGCGTAGATCAGGGGAATCTGAAGATCTTGGATCTCACCGCGCATCGCATGCGGCACGATTGCGCCGTATGCCCCCAGTTGCTGCGCCTGCACCAGCTGCCGAACGTCGACATCGGCACCCGGCACGAACAACGCGCCGGGACGTATCGAGTCGATATCGTCCGCAAGCGAGGTCACCGTCACTGCGGAGGCGAATGACGGGTCAAGGTCAAAACCGTATTGGCTGGCAAGATGCCCCAAAGTCATTCGCCGGTTCATGGATTCGCTTACCGCGCTCATTGCTGACGTCTCCCTGCCTTTCTTCGGCCGCCAATCACCAATTCACTGCAATAGCATCAGTGCGCGGACTGGAGGCCGGCACCTCATATTTCTGCATAAGGAATTCACCGATTTCCGCAGTCAGCGGGCCGGCGGTCAGGCCGCCGAAGCTTCCCTGCGGGTCTTTGAGCACCACTGTAATCACGTACCGTGGATTATCGGCGGGAATGATCGCGGAATAATCGCTGATGATCGACGACAACCTGCCGTCGGAGCCGGCGACTTCGGCCGTACCCGACTTGGCCGCCATACGATATCCGTCGACCTTCACGAACGAGGAGTAGTGATCGGCCGCGGATTCCATGGCGTTCATCATCTGAGACGCCACTTGTTCGTCAAGCACGCGGGTGGCCTCCCCCTTCGCCTGCTTTTCCTGTGTATGCCCTTCGGCATCCGAAACCGACTTGATGATGCGCTGCGGTTTCTTCACTCCCTTGTTTGCGATCACCGCCACGGCATTCGTGATCTGCATGACGTTCACCGTATAGCCTTGGCCGAACAGCACCGTGTTGCGCGTTCGTTGATCCCATTCGTTCGCCGGATGCAACACGCCGGACGACTCGCCGGGCAACCCCAGACCGGTATCCTGACCGATGCCGAATTTGCTGATGAACTCGTAGCGCTGCTCATTGCTCATCTTGTCACCGGCCATGACCATGCCCACGTTGGATGATTGTTCGAGAATGCCTGCGAGGGTCCAATGCTCGGCGCCATGCGTAGTGGCATCCTTATAGGTCTGACCGTCCACCGTGTAGTTGTCGGGAACGGTGAACTTATCGGTCATCTGATGCAACCCGAGCTGCAGCATGCCCGACATGGCGAACACCTTGCCGATCGACCCCGGTTCAAAGGTCTCGCTGACGGCCCTCGACACACCGAGCTTGGCCTGATCACCGCCTGCCTGAACCTCATCGCTGTCGGCAAGCGCCAGGATATCGCCGGTCTCGATGTCCTGAACCATGGCGACTCCCCAAGCGGACTGGTATTTCTCCCGGCCCTCCTTGAGCACCTTTTCGACGTACCACTGCACGTCATGGTCGATGGTGAGGGTGATGTCCGAACCATTGACGGCATCCTGGGATTCGGTCATGGTCCCCGGAATCTCGACACCGCTGTTGCCCCGCTGGTAGACCTGGTAGCCATCCTTGCCGGTGAGCGTCTTGTTTTCCATCTGTTCGATGCCGGCCACGCCCTCGCCGTCATCGTTGACCCCACCCAGCAACGCGCCCATCAGGGTGCCGTTGGAATAGATGCGCTCGTTGCTCAGCTCGGCATAGACGATACCGCCCAGATTCAGTTTGCTAATCTTACGCTTGACCGCAGGCGTCACGTCCTTTTTCAATACGGCATACTGGCCGGTTCCCGACAATTGGGCTCCGAGTTCGGTCGCGTCCATGCCGAGCACCGGCGCCAGCAGACGTGCCACGGCGGCTGCACCCGTGGCGCCGACCGGTTTGCCATCGATCTGATGGCAGTTGTCACCGGTCTGTTTCGTGCAGGTGGTCGGTATGAAGGCCTGCGCCTCCTCGGGATTTCCGATAATGGTGTAGCGTTCCACGCTCTGCGCCAGAATCGACCCGTTGGTGTCAAGGATCTTGCCACGCCGAGCCTTCAGCGTCACCGTGATGGTGCGGCTTTGCGCGGCGGCCTGTGCCATGTCCTTGCCGTTGACCAATTGCACATTGGTCAGCTGGATCAGGCATGCGCAGGCCAAAACCGCCAATATGACGCCGATGGCCATGGTCTTCGTCAACAGGTTCCTGTGGAATATCGCGTAGACGCGTCTGACGAACTTCACTGAGCGTCGTCCCCGCTCGCCTTGTATCCGTTGAGATCGATGGTCAATGCCCCTTTCTGCGGCACCATGCCCATCTGCTCCGCCTTGTCCGGCAGGGATGCTTCAAGCTCGTCGAGCTTGGCCTGGTCGTCTTCGACGTCTTGGGAGAGGCGAGTGATGTTCGTTTCAATCTGATTGGCTTCAAAGGAGTTCTGCACCATCTGGGTGCGCAATGTCAATGATCCCAGCAGGCATACCACCAGGAACACCACGGCGACGACCAGATGTAGCAACGGGGTTCTGCGCGTGCGCGTCCAGGTGAGGAGTTGTTCGAAACCGCGCCTGACGCGCGATTCATCCGTACGATTCCCCTTGATGACGTGCAATTCGGGACGGGTGGTGCCCGCGATCTCGCTTTTGTTCCTGCGACCTGCAGGCGCTGCATTCGATGAGATGGTACGTGGTGCCTCCATATCAGCCCCTCCTTCCTTGTCTTGTCATGGTGCGGTAATCGTTACCCCGATCGAAGCGTTTGCGCCATCGATCGGGAATCGGTCTGATCAGTTCCACGGCCCTCAATCGGACGGATGCCGAACGCGGATTCATGGCAATCTCCGTTTCGTCGGCCTTGATGGCCCCTCGGGTCAGTTCCTTGAAGAATGGCTGCATATCGGGAGGAATCACCGGCATATCCGCTGGAACATCGGCCTTAAGCCCTTGGGCCATGAAGGTTTTCACCGTCTTGTCCTCCAACGAGTGGTACGACTCCACCACCAAGCGGCCTCCGACCGCAAGATGGTTGGCGATCTGCGGCAAGGTGTCGGCGAGTTTGTCCAGCTCGCCGTTGACTTCGATACGCAACGCTTGGAACACGCGCTTGGCTGGATTGCCGGCAGGTCGATGGGCCTGCGGCACCACTTCGTCGACAAGCCGATTGAGCTGCCCCGAAGTGGTCAACGGTTCCGTCTCACGTCTGCGCACGATCTCCCGTGCGATCTGCTTGGAAAAGCGCTCCTCGCCGTAGGTGCGGAAGATGCGTACCAGATCGGCGAACGAATATTCGGACAGGACCTGCCTGGCGGTCAGTGGTTGCGTCACGTCCATGCGCATGTCGAGCGGCGCGTCATGGGAATAGGAGAATCCGCGTTCCGTCTCGTCGATCTGCAGGCTGGAAAGGCCCAGATCCATGAACACCGCATCCACCACGTCGATGTTTCGATCTTCAAGCACATGCGCGAACTCGTCGAAGGCGGCATGCACCGGAATGAAACGTTCCGCCAGCCCTTCCTGTTCCATGCGCCTGGTGGCGAGTGCCAACGCCTCGACATCCCGGTCGATGCCGATCAGCCGAGCCTCGGGACTCGCCCTGAGGAACGCCGTGGAATGTCCCGCAAGGCCGAGCGTGCAATCCACTGCGACCGCTCCCGGCTTCGCCAATGCCGGTGCGACCAACTCCACGCATTCGCGTAGCAGTACTGGTTGATGAATCGTCGTCACATCTGTCATCAGAATTCCACCGCCGGTAATACGTCATCGGCAATATCGGAATATCCCTGTTCCTTGTCGGCCAGATATTCCTCCCATGCCTGCCTGTTCCAAATCTCCGCTCGGGTTCCCACGCCGATCACCACGATGTCGCTGCCGAGATTCGCGTAATCGCGAAGCATTTGCGGCACCAGAACGCGGCCCTGTTTGTCCGGATCCTGATCGACGGCGCCGGATAGGAACACACGCAGGTACTCACGCGCGGCCTTGTTGCCCATCGAAGTGCGCTGAATCTGCATGGCGATGCGACGGAATTCCATCTGCGGCAGCAGATAGACGCAGCGTTCCTGCCCTCGTGCCATCACCATGCCCGGACCGAGCTGGCTGCGGAATTTCGCAGGTAACGCCATGCGTCCTTTGGCGTCGATCTTGGGAGTGTAGGTCCCCAGCAACAGCGGAGGCAAATCGGCCATCATGTCGTGCATCGATGCGGAGGCATCGTTCGAGGCGGGCTCGGATTCAGCGTCGTGAACCATGGCCACACCTCCTTTTTTTCGACATTGGGTACACTCCACCCACAGCTGATTCACCACTTTACCCCACGAATCACCGCAATTCCCCACCAAAACACAAAAACTACACTCACCCGGATGTCTTTTCCCCGCAATTCGATTCATTCGTCCCCGCCCGAATTCATCAGCCATTCATCGTCATTCGTTTCGGTCCCCACGTTTTCGTAGAAGCCTCGGAGTAGATTTGATTGCCTGAGTTTTTGCACGAAGGGATCACCACATGTCGAGTTATTCCGCCCAGCTGCATGAGGAGCAGCAGGCAGTCAGCCGCGCATACGACCGTCTGGACGCGCTTCGGGCACAGGTCCGCGCCCGTCTGGATACGGTGCGCGCAGCCGGTTCGCATGGCTCTCCGACCCAACGCACCGAGCGGGACTCCTTCGCCACCATGTATGAGGATCGCCTCACCCAGTTGCGCGCCGTCGAGGACCGACTGGTGTTCGGCAGATTGGATAACGCCAAGGGCGAACATCGATATATCGGCCGTTTGGGACTGTCCGACGAACGTCACGAGCCGATCCTGACGGATTGGCGCGCCGAAGCGGCCCGCCCGTTTTACGAAGCGACGCCTTCCAGCCATGGCGACATCGTCATGCGTCGTCACATCACCTTGAATTTCCGTGAGGTGGTCGGTGTGGAGGATGAGGTGCTCGACGTGCATTCCGACCAGGTCGGGCAGGCCTCTTCAGCCGGCACATTGACTGGCGAGGGCGCGTTGCTGGCCTCGCTCAACGCCAAACGAACCGGTAAGATGACCGATATCGTGGCCACCATCCAAGCGGAGCAGGACCGCATCATCCGCGCGGATCTCAATCAGGCCGTGGTGGTGCAGGGCGGCCCGGGCACAGGCAAGACCGCGGTGGCCCTGCACCGGGCCGCCTACCTGCTGTACACGCACAGACGCGCATTGGAACGTTCCGGCGTGCTGGTGATCGGCCCGAGTTCGACATTCCTGCATTACATCGATCAGGTACTCCCCTCGCTGGGCGAGACCGGTGTGGTCAGTCGCACCATCGCCGATCTCATTCCGGGAGTCATCGCCACGGGTCATGACGATCCACGAGCCGCCAAGCTCAAAGGCGAACGTCGCATGGCCAAGGCCATCGCCAACGCCGTGGCCGCACGCGAACGCATTCCGTCCGAACTACCGACGATCCGCATCAACGGATTCGCCTGTCCCATGTTGCGCGTCGACTTGGAACAGGCCATCACCGACGCCAAAAGAACTCGCCAACCGCATAACAAGGCCCGCGAATCCTTCGTGCACAGCATGCTCATCGCCATGCGAAACCGTTACGTGGAACAACTCGACTACACCCCCGAGCAGGCGGAGCTCAATGATGTGATGCAGCAGCTTCGTATGAACGATGCGCTCCGGAAAACCCTGAACCTTGCCTGGCTGCCCATGACCGGCACCTGGCTGGTGGATCAGCTATTCGCCAAGCCCGATCAACTGCGGCGCTTCGCACCATGGCTCGAGGAACGCGACATCAGGACGCTGACCCGCCCCAAGGGATCGCCCTTCACGATCAGCGACGTGCCTCTGCTCGATGAAGCCATGGAACTGCTCGGCCCAGACCCCAAGGCCGTGGCCAGGCAAAAGGCACTGGACGCCAAACGCGCCGAAGAAGAGCAGTTCGCCCAAGACACGCTCGCCCAAGCCGGCATCGGGTCGGGCATCATCACTTCGCAAATGCTGGTCGACAACATCAACGGCATGGATGCGGAACTCACCGCCCAGCGCGCGGGAGCCGACCGTGAATGGACCTACGGGCATGTCGTCGTCGATGAGGCGCAGGAGCTCACCGCCATGGATTGGCGCATGCTGATCCGCCGCTGTCCATCCCGCTCCTTCACCATCGTGGGAGACGTCGCCCAGACTTCGGCCCTGGGCGGTACCCGTTCCTGGCGACGCATGATGGACCCGCTGTTCGGACCGCATAACTGGTCGCTCAACGAGCTGACCATCAACTACCGCAATCCGAAGGAAGTCTCGCAACTGGCCTGCGACTTCGCCTCGGCGGAAGGACTGTACATCTCCACCGTCAACGCCGTACGCGGCGTTGCGGATTCCGTCAGGCGCCTCACGCTCACCGACGAAAGCCTGCTCGCCGACGCAGTAGCGCATCAGGCCATCGATCTGGTGCGCGCCCATGTCGGCGCGGATGGTACCGGCCGTGTGGCCATCATCGCTCCCGATGCCCTGCTTGCCTCCCTTCGGGCCAGGGTCTACGCGGAACTGCGTCAGACCTTGGCTCCCAAGGAGTTCGAGCGCCTGAGCTCGCAGAGTTCCTGGGATGAACAGGTCACGATATGCTCCACACGGACCGTCAAGGGTCTGGAATATGACGCGGTCATGGTGGTGCAACCCGGCCGTATCGAAGAGGATGCCCCTTCACGCATCGTGGCGGCCTCCGATCTGTATGTCGCCATGACCAGGCCCACGCAACGACTGCTTATAGTGCGGACAAACGACGACGAAAAACTACTCACGCTATAAGGTGGTATCCATGCCTAAAGCATTGCTATTGGAAAACATTCATCCCGACGCCGCGCAATCGCTGCGTGAGCACGGTTTCGAAGTGGAGTGCCTCAAGGGCGCGCTGAGCGAGGATGAGCTCATCGAAGCACTTGAAGGAGTGGATCTGCTTGGTGTCCGTTCCAAGACCAACGTGACGCGCAAGGTCATCGACGCCCGTCCGACGTTGACCGCCGTCGGCTGCTTCTGCATCGGCACCAATCAGGTCGACCTCGGATATGCCGGCAAACGCGGCATCGCCGTATTCAATGCGCCATATTCGAACACCCGCTCAGTGGTGGAACTGGTCATCGGGGACATCATCTGCCTGATGCGTCGCATCCCGGCGCATACCCACCATATGAAGCATGGCATGTGGGACAAATCCGCATCCGGCTCACATGAGGTACGCGGCAAGACGTTGGGCATCATCGGTTATGGCAATATCGGCTCCCAGCTTTCCGTCATCGCCGAGGCTCTCGGTATGCGTGTGGTGTTCTACGACATCGAAGAGAAGCTCGCCATGGGCAATGCCCATCGTTGCGGCACGCTCAATGAACTGCTGGAACAGTCCGACGTGGTCACCTTGCATGTCGATGGGCGCAAGTCGAACATCGGCTTTTTCGGTGACGACCAGTTTGCCCACATGAAGCAGGATGCAATTTTCATCAACCTGTCCCGCGGCTTCGTCGCCGACCTTGACTCGCTGAAACGGCATCTTGATTCCGGGCATCTTTCCGGCGCGGCCGTGGACGTATTCCCCGTCGAGCCCAAGAAGACCGGCGATGCGTTCACCACGCCGTTGGCCGATGAGGACAATATGATTCTGACGCCGCATATTGGCGGATCCACGCTGGAGGCCCAGAAATCGATCGGACACTTCGTGGCGCAACGGCTTGAGGATTATTGGTTCAAGGGTTCGACGATGCTGTCCGTCAACATGCCGCAGATCATACTGTCCGACATCCGCAGCACTTGCCGCATCGCACACCTGCATGCCAACCTTCCCGGTGTGCTCGCCCACGTGAATCGTGTTTTGGGCGAAGACAACATCAACATCGCCGCACAGTCGTTGGGCACCGAAGGCGAGCTTGGCTATGTGGTCACCGATGTGGCGCAGCGTCCGGATCAGAACGCATTGGATGCGCTGGCTGCCATCGAGGGTACGATTCGCATGCGCGTCATCAGTTGACGCCCTCCACCTCGCGCAAACGCATGCAAAAGGGGTTCTTCAACCTATGGTTGAAGAACCCCTTTTGCATGTATGACGCCAGTTCCGCCTATTTCATATCGCCCTTGAGTTCGTCAATGGCATGTTGGAAGTCTTCAAGATTCTCAAAATTTTGGTATACGCTTGCGAAACGCATGTAGGCCACCATGTCCAGATCACGCAACGGCTTCAAAATGGCCTTGCCCACCTCATCGGACTTGACTTGTGCAAGTCCTCGTGACCGCAGGTCCTCCTCCACGCGTTGTCCGAGCATTTTCAAGTCGTCTTCATTGATCGGACGGCCCTGGCATGCTTTCCGTACGCCGGAAATTACCTTGTTGCGATCGAATTGTTCGACGTTTCCGGAACGCTTGACCACCAGCAGCATGGTGGTTTCCACCGTCGTGAAACGTTTAGCGCATTTCGGGCATTCGCGCCTGCGGCGAATGGAGTGACCGTCCTCGCTGATGCGGGTATCGACCACCTTCGTATCTGGGTTCTGGCAAAACGGGCAATGCATGGTCTCCACAATAGCCTGAACCATTGAATTAGCCCAAACCCCCTCACGAACTCTGACTCGGAACCAGCAACCGTTGCCCCGCCTGCAGAGATACGGAATCAAGATTATTGAGCCGGACAAGCGTATCGACGGTTTCATTCACGTCGTCGCCCGCTGGAGTGATGCTCGAGGCATAGTCCCACAGCGTATCCCCGGGCTGCACCGTGTACACGACCACGGGAGTCGCACCGGTTGCGGATTCCGCTCGGGCCGGACGAATCACCCCATATAGGCACCACATCAGTCCGGCCAGCAACGCCACGGTAACGATACGGTCCGATAGGAATTTCCACCATTCCCGATGTGACTTCGTTCCCTTATGCGACTTCGCATGGAACACTGTCGAACCATTCGCCGCACGCATCGCCCGAGCCGTCGCCGACGCATCCCGCATACCGTTCATCGCAGCCACTCCTTTCGAACACTTGTTCTATCGAACATGTGTTCTACATTATGGCACATACGTTCGAAAAGCGCAACCACACATCGAACAGATGTTTGATTTTCGCGGCGTTTCGCGATATGCTGGTGATTGGACCGAAAGGAGCACACCGTGAGCACCGTCCCATTCACTCCCAAACAAGGTGAATCGCACCCTGATGCCAATGCGCTCACCGAGCGTCAGCGCAAGGTGCTGGACGCCATCAAAACGCATCTTGCCCAGCGTGGTTTCGCCCCTTCGTTTCGAGAGATCGGCGAGGCCGCAGGTCTGAAAAGTCCATCCTCGGTCAAGCACCAACTGCAGGTATTGGAGGAAAAAGGCTTTATCCGCATGAGCGCCAACAAGGGACGCGCCATCGAAGTCGTCGATCCCGAGGGGCCTGCCTCCGGCAACGGGGTCGCCGAAGTCATTCCGTTCCCCACCGGCGTGGATTCCAGCGAGTCCATCATGGCCTCCCATGATGTGCCACTGGTGGGGCGTATCGCCGCAGGCGTGCCGATTACCGCCGAACAACATATCGACGATGTCATGCGTCTGCCCGAACGGCTGACCGGAACCGGAAATCTGTTCATGTTGGAGGTGCATGGCGACTCCATGATCGACGCCGCGATCTGTGACGGCGATTTTGTGGTGGTGCGTGAGCAGCACACTGCGGAAAACGGTGATATCGTCGCCGCCTTGCTTGATGACGAGGCCACGGTCAAGACTTTCCGCAAAGACCATGGCCACGTGTGGCTTATCCCGCACAATCCGGCCTACTCACCCATTGACGGCACACATGCCGAAATCATGGGCAAAGTCGTCACCGTTCTTCGTAAGATCTGAGTCCATCATCCCCGACCATCCTGATACGGCAGTCGACTCACCCGCCGTATCAGGAGTGCATCTGCGGACGACTTGCGGAACTGTATCCTTCCGGTTCAAGCTGGAAGGTGGTATGGGGTATCGAAACAGGGAAATGTTCCCGCAGGCAGTCCTGAAGCTGTGAAAGGATTCGTGCCGAATCCTCCATGGTGAGGCCTTGCTCCACCACTACATGCGCCATGAGGATCGGCATGCCCGTTGACACGGTGCTGGCATGCAAGTCATGTACGGCGACCACATGGGGAACTTGCTCCAGATGCATGCGCACCTCATCGAGATCCAGCCCCTTCGGGGTCTCCTCCAGCAACACGCGTGCCGCGTTGCCTAGGAGTTTAAGCGCACGTGGAATCATCATCAACGCGATGATGCCGCCGGCTACGGCGTCGAAGCCCGTCCACCCGGTGCAGATGAGCACAATGGCCGAAACGATTACGGCCACGGAGCCCAAGGCATCGTTCATCACTTCGAGGAACGCGGCCTTCATGTTCATGTTGTCTTCGCTCTGCGAGGCGAGAATGAAGATGGATCCGACATTCGCCGCCAGGCCGAGAACACCCATGAACAGCAGCAGCCGCACATCCGAAATCTCATCGGCGGCGCCGCCGAACAGTCTCATGCCGGCCTCCACCAACGCATATATGCCGACCAGCAGCAGGATCAACGCGCCAACGGCGGCGGTGAGCACTTCAAGTCGAGCCCATCCCCAGGTTCGTTTGCTGTTAGGCTCCCGTTGCATGAGCATCGCGGTGATCGTGGAGGCCACCAACACCGACATGTCGGTGAGCATATGACCGGCATCCACCAGCAGGGCAAGCGATCCAGTGATGACGGCGCTGACGACTTCCGCCAAGAACACCGTTGCGGTGAGCCCTAGCGACAGCATGAGTCGTTTCTGGTGTTCCCCTCCCCCATTCGCCGTCATTTCATGTACATGCGCATGATCATGTGCCATATGGTGTCATTCCCATCGCTCGGTTCCATCGAGAGACGAACTGAAATCGCTTCTCAATACCATTTTCATTCGTGCTCAAACGCGGAAACCCCAGCCCGAAGGCTGGGGTTTCCTTTGTTTTCAAGTTGCACAATACCTATTTCGCAACTTGATGTCAAGACATACAGAACGCGGTACCATGTGTGCCGGTACGACGCCCGGAACGAAGACATACGAAGGTACGTCAAGTTTCGAGCAGCGCAACTGGCACTCCGTTACCGCGTTTGGTATCAGAAGCCGAACTGGGCGGCGGTTTCCTTCAACGTCTCTGCGGAACGCTTGAGGGCTGCGAGCTCGCGATCGGACACCGGGGTGTTGATGGCGGTGTTGACGCCGGAGCGGTTGAGCAGGGTCGGGACGGACATGCAGACATCGGAGATGCCGTGGAAATCCTCGAGCATGGAAGAGACGGGGAGGATGCGGTTGGAGTCGCGCATGACGGCTTCGATGATGTCGACGCCGGACATGCCGATGGCGTAGTTGGTTGCGCCCTTGCCGTTGATGATCTTGTAGGCGGCGTTCTTGACTTCCTGATGGATTTCTTCGCGCTTGTCGGCGTCGAGCGGATCGTGGCCCGGGAGCGGAGTCCAGTCGCACATCGGAACGCCGCCGATGGTGGCGGAAGCCCACAACGGGACTTCGGAATCACCATGTTCGCCGGCGATGTATGCGTGGACGTTCTTGACGTTGACGCCGGTCTGCTGGGCGATCAGGAAACGCAGACGTGCGGAATCGAGGTTGGTGCCGGAACCGAAGACCTGGTTCTTCGGCAGACCGGAAATCTTCTGGGCGACATGGGTGGCGATGTCGACCGGGTTGGTGATGAGCATGAAGATGGCGTTCGGGGCGACCTTCACGAGACCCGGAATGATGGCCTTGAGGATGTTGATGGTGGCACCGACGAGCTCGAGACGGGACTGGCCCGGCTTCTGGCGCGGACCTGCGGTGATGACGATCATGTCCGCGTCACGGCAGATTTCCGGATCGTCGCCGCCTGCGATGGACACGGTCGGATAGAAGCTGGAGCCGTGCTGCATGTCGAGCACTTCGGCCTCGACACGTTCCTTGGCGATGTCTTCGAGCACGATCTCACGGGCGACACCGCGCTGGGCGGCGGCGAAGGCGAGAGTGGAGCCGACTGCGCCGGCACCGATGATAGCGAGCTTTGTGGGCTTGATTGGTGAATCCACCATGTGCTTACCTCTCTTTGGCAACGAATGTCCCGTTGGTGACGGGCTTCATCTTCAATAACACTTTTACTGTATCCACACAGCATGACGTTTCAGGCCTGTGTAGCACGCCTTGACATGGCTGAAACGTGATTTGCGCCACACTTGATGTGAGCGCTCACAAACATGGCGGGCACTCACCCTGGATACATCGAAAGGCATTCAGGCAATGGCCTGTTCAACTATCCGCGCCGCCAGATGGTCATCGACCTCCGCCCGGAGCATCATGCCGTCGTCGCGATATTCGACGGCAAGCACCTTGCCGTATTCGCGGACGCGTGACACCAGCGATCCGGCGGAATATGGCAGCAACGCCTCCACATGCACGTTCGGGGTCGGCAGCATGGATTCGATTCCGGTGCGCAGTTCGTCCACGCCCTCGCCCGAATATGCGGAAACAACGTACGCGTCGGGCATCAGGGCCTCGATGCGTTCACGAACCGCTTCACCCATAAGATCTGATTTGTTGAACGCCACTATGGTCGGAATGGCTCCCACGCCATCGATATCGGCGAGCACGTCGTTCACCGCATCTATCTGCGAGAACGGGTCGGGATGGGAACCGTCGACCACATGCACGATCAGATCGGCTTCGGCGACCTCCTCCAGCGTGGACTTGAACGCTTCGATCAGTTGCGTGGGCAGACGGCGCACGAATCCGACGGTGTCGACGTATGCGTACAGACGACCGTCCTTCGCACGCGCACGACGCACCGCGGTATCAAGCGTGGCGAACAAGGCGTTCTCCACCAGCTCGGCGGAACCGGTCAGGCGGTTGGTCAGCGACGATTTGCCGGCGTTGGTATAGCCGACCACGGCAACCGTCGGCAGTCCGAAACGTCGTCGGGAGCCACGCTTGACCTCACGTGCGGGGGCCATTTCGGCGATCTGACGACGCAGCTTGGCGATGCGACTGCGGATCACACGACGATCCATCTCGATTTTCGTCTCGCCCGGACCTCGCGAGCCGATGCCCGCATCGGCGCCCGCCGCACGGCCTCCGGCCTGACGGGATAACGATCCGCCCCAACCACGCAGTCGCGGCAGCATGTATTCAAGCTGAGCCAGTTCAACCTGCGCCTTGCCCTCACGGGAGGTGGCATGTTGGGCGAAGATGTCGAGAATCACGGCGGTACGGTCGACCACCTTCACCTTGGTGGCGTCTTCGAGGGCTCGACGTTGGCTTGGCGGCAGATCGTCATCCACCACGATGGTGTCGGCATCCTCCTGCGCCACGATACCCGCCAGTTCGCGTGCCTTACCGGAACCGACATAGGTGGCCGCGTCCGGCTTGATACGGTGCTGAAGCAACCCGTCGCACACCACGGCGCCCGCAGTCTCGGCGAGTGCGGCCAGCTCTCGCAATGATTCCTCGGCCGCGGCCTGGGTGGTTTCGCGGGAAGACCATACGCCGACGAGCACCACGCGCTCGAGTCGTACCTTACGGTATTCGACTTCGGTGACGTCCTGCTTCTCGCCGAGACCCGCCACATGCTTCAGCGCATTGCGGGATTCACGCTCCTGCCATTGTTCATCGTGGGATTCGTGGAAACGCTCCCCGTCGCCGGTGTCGAGCAGCACTTCCGACTGGTCGGCGAGCACGCCGCCCATGGTGGGCTCGTCCGTTTTCTGCTCGATTTCGATCTCCTGGGTCAATGGCACCTCTCACGGTTGAACTATGATGCCTCCTATTATCATCATTGTGTAGAGACATGAACCGGCGGCATTCGCGATAGGGCGGACATGGCCTCGGGACCGCATGTAACGGATGGGAAGTGGCATGACGAATACGAATATGGGCGGACATGGCGGCAAGGCGGAGCAGTACTTCGCCGCGGAACCGACGTCGGAGGACGTACGCAGAAGGCTGCACATCATGCTTCGCGACCATACGGCGGATGTGGAGGTCTCCAACGGCGTGTTTTCCGGCAATCGATTGGATCTTGGCACTTCCGTGCTGTTGAAGAGGGTGCCGGAGCCTGCGCAGGAGGGCACATTCCTTGATTTGGGCTGCGGCTGGGGGCCAATCGCATTGACGATGGCGTTCGAATCGCCGAAGGCCGACGTGTGGGCGCTGGACGTGAACGAACGTGCGTTGGAGTTGACGAAGCGCAATGCCGAGATCAATGGCATCGGCACCATTCATGCAGTTACGGCGGACGAGATTCCGCACGACCTCACCTTCGATCTGATCTGGTCGAATCCACCGATCCGCATTGGCAAGGAGGCCTTGCACGAGCTGCTGATGGCGTGGCTTCCGCGATTGAATGCGGGCGGTGCCGCATATCTGGTAGTGCAGAAGAATCTGGGCTCCGATTCGTTGATTCCGTGGCTTGCCACGCAACTTGGCGACGGATATGAAGTGAGCAAGTATGCGAGCGCCAAGGGTTTCCGCGTCATCGAGGTCATGAAGGCATGAAATTCGAATATCCTTCCCAACTGCCGGTTTCCGCGGCACGTGGCGATATTGCCGAAGCCGTCACGTCGAGTCAAGTGGTGATCGTCTCCGGTCAGACGGGTTCCGGTAAGACCACGCAGTTGCCGAAGATCCTGTTGGAATTGGGCCGTGGATCCCATGGACGGCAGATCGTGCATACGCAGCCGCGCAGGTTGGCCGCCCGTACCGTGGCCGAGCGCATCGCCTCCGAAATGGGTGTGCGTTTGGGCGACGAAGTCGGCTATCAGGTGCGGTTCACCGACGAGAGTTCGCCGAAGACGCGTCTTCGCGTGGTGACGGACGGCATTCTGCTGGCGCAGATCCAACGTGATCCGAAGCTGATGCAGTACGACACGATCGTGATCGATGAGGCGCATGAGCGCAGTCTCAACATCGACTTTCTGCTCGGCTATCTGACGGCGTTGCTGCCGAAGCGTCGCGATCTGAAGCTCATCATCACGTCGGCGACGATCGATTCGGTGAAGTTCCAGGAGCATTTCGAGCATGCTCTGCATACGAAGGTACCGGTCATTGAGGTGTCGGGCCGTACCTACCCCGTGCAGATCGTGTACGAGCCGCTTGGCACCGCGCCTGCGCTGATGCGCTCCGTGCCGGGTTTCGAAACCGGTGCGATGCCGGGCGACTCCGATTACGAGGCGTTGTCCGCCGCTCCGGACGCAAAGGATTCGGGCCGCGACGTGAATATCGACATGCCGACCGCCGTGGCACGTGCCTGCGCGGAGCTGGTGATCCATTCCAGCCATGACCGCGGGGCCCGAGATATTCTCGTATTCGCCTCCGGAGAGCGCGATATCCATGAGTTCGAGAACGCGCTCCGCCACCATTACGGTCCGCGCGCGGCGGATATGCGCAGGCCCGACGCAATCGAGATCGTACCGCTGTTTGCGCGACTTTCCTCCAAGGAGCAGCACAAAGTATTCGAACCGCACGAGCACCAGCGCATCGTGATCGCCACGAATGTGGCCGAAACGTCGTTGACCGTACCGGGCATCCGCTATGTGGTCGACCCGGGTACGGCCCGCATCTCCCGCTATTCGAAGACGGCGAAGGTGCAGCGGCTGCCGATCGAGCCGATCAGCCAGGCGAGCGCGAACCAGCGTTCGGGTCGTTGCGGTCGTATCGCCGACGGTATCGCAATCCGTCTGTATTCGCGTGAGGATTTCGAGACCCGGCCGGAGTTCACGGAGCCGGAAATCCTACGCACGTCGCTGGGCGCGGTCGTGCTGCACATGCTGTCGGTGGGTGTGGCACGTACCGCACAGGATGTGACGGAGTTCGGTTTCATCGATCCGCCGGATATGAAGGCCGTGTCCGATGGTTTCAACGAACTGACCGAGTTGAAGGCCATCGCCCGCAAGCATGGCGAGGTGGTGCTGACGCATACCGGTCGCCAGCTGGCGCGCATTCCGATTGACGTGCGTTTGGGTCGTATGATCATCGAGGCCGCGAAGTCGACCACGCCGAACACACTGGCCGCAGTGCTGGTGGTGGTCGCGTTCCTGAGTTTGCAGGATCCGCGCGAACGTCCGGATGAGAACCGCGAGGAGGCCGACCGCATCCACAACCGCTATGCGGACGCCTCCAGCGACTTTGTGACCGCGTTGAATCTGTGGGACCGCGTGTTCCAGGCGGATGGCGATCCGAGCAATTCCGCGTTGCGTCGTATCTGCAAAGCCGAGTATCTGAGTTTTCTGCGTATGCGCCAGTGGAAGGATCTGGTCACGCAGCTGCGCGAGATGTGCAAGGAGTTCAGGTTCAAGGTCGGCGAGCCGATTCCGGTATCCCGGCCGGACTTGGGGATCCGCCAGTTGCCGATGAACCAGCAGGCGGCGCATGCGCTGTGCTGTTCGTGGGATGCGCAGGGCATCCACACGTCCATGCTTTCCGGCCTGCTGTCCATGATGGGTATGCAGATCGTACGCGAACCGAAGGCCTCCGATTTTGCCGGACTCAAGGGGGCTGCGCGCGCTCGTGCCATGAAGCGTGCGCAGAAGATGGCGAAGAACGACTATCAGGGCGCACGTGGCACACGGTTCGCGCTGTTCCCGGCTTCGGCGGTAGCCAAAAGCACCCCGCCATGGGTGATGAGCACCGAACTAGTGGAGACAAGCCGCCTGTGGGCTCGCTATTCCGCCGAAATCGATCCGGCGTGGGCGGAACCTCTGGCCGGATCGCTGACGCGCACCACATACGCCGACCCGCACTGGTCGGGTTCTCGTGGTTCCGCAGTGGCGAGTGCGAAGGTGCTATTGTACGGTCTGCCGATCGTACAGGACCGTACCGTGCAATGGGGCCGCATCAATCCGTTGGAGGCCCGCGATTTCCTGATTCGTCAGGGTTTGGTGGAGGGCGACATCCAGCAGCGCTTCCCCTACGACGATTTCGTCACGAAGAACCGCGACGTCCTCGAAGAGGCCGCCGACGACGCGAGCCGCACCCGTCAGATGGCGCAGACGGTCAGTGACGAGGATCTGTTCGATTTCTACAACGCCATCATTCCCAACACCGTCACGAACGTCGCCGATTTGGCGAAATGGTGGAAGACGAAGCATGACGAACGGCCTGACTTGTTGGATTTCGATCCGGAGAAGGTCGAACGTCTCGCCGATGCCGATTCGGTATCGTTGTCCGACTACCCCGACCATTGGCATACGCTCGGTACGGACGGCTCACCCATCGACCTGCGGTTGAGCTACGTGTACGATCCGCATGATCCGAACGACGGCGTAACCGTGCACATTCCATTGAAGGCGCTCTCTCGACTGACGCCGGAACAGTTCTCGTGGAATGTGCCCGGCTTGCTGGACGAGCTCATCGTCGGCATGATCAAATCACTGCCGAAAACGTTGCGCGTGCAATTCGTGCCCGCCCCGGACACGGCACGTAAGATCCGCGCATGGATCGACGAGCGGTATCCGGATCTGCCCGGCTCCGGAAGCCAGCAGAGGCCGAATCTTCCACCGGGTGACGCGGATGGCGTGGCTGTGTGGCCGGATCTGCCTCACGTGTTCACGCAGGCCGCCATCGACATCGTCGGCGCGCAGATCCACCCGGAAGTGCTCACCGGCGAACTATGGAACAAGCTCACGCCATACCTGCGCATGACCTTCGCCGTGGAACAGCAACTGCCGGCCAATCGCAAGCAGCAGCACGGCAGACGCCACGCACGGGGACCGGTCAAGGTACTCGGCACCGGCAAATCGCTGGTTGAACTGCAACGCACATTTGCCGAACAGGCCGAGGCTTCCGCCCGGCAGATGGTCAAAAGGCAGGCGGAAACGGCAGGGAACCAAGGCAAGCTGGTGCAGAAGGCGAACCTGCTGCACAAAGCGGGCGCCACCACCGAAGCACGCGCCACCATGCTCTGGCAAGGCGCGCTTGACGCACTGCGGCTACCCGGAGAACGCATCTCCTCACGCTGGCTCGGCACGGAAGCGCTCATGCTCGCCTCCGCCCCCTACAAGTCCACGAAGGAACTCACCGAAGACCTGCAGCTGGCCGCCGTCAAGCGCCTGTTGCCGAAGGTCGACGAACTGCCTGATGACGAGGCGTTGGCAAACGCGGTGCTCGATGTACGCGAAGTGTACGAAGACACCGTGTACGCGGTGGCACACGACGTGATCGCCATACTGAAACGCTATGCGGAAGTCGACAAAGCCGTGTCCGGCAAGGCCGACCTGCCCCTGCTGAGCGTACTGCAGTCGATCCGCGAGCACATCGCCACGCTCGTCTTCCCCGGCTTCATCGGCAAGACTCCACCAGAAGCATTGCCGTCCATCGAACGATACCTGCACGCCGACCTGTTGCGCCTCGCCAAGGCGAAAAACGACAAGAACCGCGACGTGCGCTGGGCATGGGAAGCCGACGAAGCCAAACAGCTCGTCGACAAAACCATGGCGAAAGCCCAACGCGAACCGGCCGGTCCACGCCATGAAACGCTCATGAAACAGGCCGAAACCGTACGCTGGATGCTCGAGGAATTCTACGTGTCCCTCTGGGCGCAGGAACTCGGCACCCCAAAGCCAATCAGTCTGCAACGCATCAAGAAGGCGCTCAACTGACCGATTGCCCGGTCTTTGACCGAGACGGGAACGTGAGTTCCGCTCACTCGGCGCTATTTGCCACGCGAGTAGAATTCACGTTCACGTGCGACGAACGGGCGCAGCATTGTGGTGATGGCGATGGCGCACAACAGGAACAGCGCGCCGACGGGGCCGAGCCACATCAGACCGACATGGCCGTTGACCACGCCGCCGACGGCGGAGCCGAGAGCGATGCCGATATTGAACGACATGGAGTTGAGCGACGCGGCAAGGTTCAACGATCCCGGATGCGACTGCGAGGCGACATCCATATACAGCACCTGCGATGCGGAGTTCTGCAGGTACATGAACATGCCGAGTACCACGAGCAGCAGCGCGCCGTACACCGGCACCCAATGTGCCACGATCAGCGACGCCATGAGCACCGCATGCGCGCAATAGATCGGGCGGATATGCGTCAGCGGTTCCACTCCTCTGCCCCGGTCCGCGAGCTTGCCGCCGTATAGGTTGCTCCACAGGCAGGCTGCGCCGAAAATCACCAGTCCGACACTCAAATACCGTTCCGGCACATGCACCTCGTCGCGCATGATCGGCGTCAGGTACGTGTAGAACACGTAGCTCGCGGCCGCACCGAACACCACATCGAGCACGCCGAGCTGGATGCGCCGGTCGAAGAACAGGCGGAACTGCGGCAGGAAGCCGATCTTCACGATATGGCTGTTGCGCGGCAATACGATGACCATCAGCACGATGAGCACGACAGTGAGCACGTTGACCAGATGGAACGCCCAACGCCAGCCGAACACGTTCGCCACCCATGTGCCGACCGGTACCCCCACGACGGATGCGATGGAGAAGCCGGAGAACACCCATGCGATGAATTTCGTGCGATATCGTTCCGTCGTCACATCGGGAGCGTACGTCATGGCAATGGCCACAAGCGTACCGGAGACGAGTGCGATGAGGATTCGCGCGATGACGAGCACGCCATAGTTGGGCGCGAACGCGCACAGCACGTTGCCGAGCAGGAAGACGCCGACCAGCGTCAGATGCGTGGCGAAGCGCGGGAAGCGCGCCGACAAGGCCGAGCCGAGCGGCGTGACCGGTGCGTAGACAAGCGCGAATAACGAAACCAGATTACCGACGGTCACTTCGGATACCTTCAGTCCGGCCGCGATATCCGGCAGGATGCCGACCATGATGAACTCGCTCATGCCCAGCATGAAGCTCAAGGCCACGAGAATCGTCACCGGAAGATTGAAAAATCGGTCCTTCTTCACGTTGTGCGTCATACGTCACTCTCTCGTCAATCGTTCTGCATATCACGAAACGATTGCCAACTTTAGACGGGCCCTGCGCCCTTTCCACCCTTTCGACGCATCCGAATTCCACATGCTGACTATGTTCATTCAACTTACGAAATCGACCCTAGGCTGGCGCGCTACAATATGGCACAATGACAAGCACAAAACGTCGCAAACGTAACCCTCGGCGCAGACTCCCCCATCTCAGGTCCTTGCGCAACACCTGGAAAAAGGCTGGCCTCAGGAAACGAGTCGGTATGCTCTGCAGGACGCTGCTTGTCATCATCATCGCAATCGCCTTGGTCGTGGGTCTGGTGCGCTTCGTCAGCTGGCGTGTGGAAGTCGGACAGGCCGAGAAGACGCAGAATCAGCTGCAGGCGCAATACGATTTCAATCCCGGCAACATCATCTCCGACGGGCAGTTCTTCAACGGCAACGCTTTGAGCGAAGCACAGGTCCGATCCTTCATCGAGGAGCAGGGAGCGGCATGTTCGGGCGAACGATGCCTCAAGACCATGACCTTCGATACCGAATCACAGTCGGCCAACGAATACTGCGAGGCATACGAAGGCGGCAAGAACGAAAGCGCCGCGGCGATCATCTACAAATCAGGCAAGGCCTGCGGGGTAAGCCAGAAAGTGCTGCTCACCGTACTGCAGAAGGAGCAGCATCTGCTCACCGCCACCGACCCGAGCGACTTCCAGTACAAGTCTGCGATGGGCCTGAGTTGCCCGGACGATGCGAACTGCGATCCGGAATATGCGGGATTCTTCAAACAGGTGTACGGCGCAGCCAAGCGATACCAGTACTACGTGCAGCATGAAGACGATTACGGCTACCATGCCGGCGCTCTCAACTACATCCAGTACCATCCGAATGCCGAATGCGGCGGCACGAACGTGTATATCGAAAACAAGGCGACCGCACTGCTGTACATCTACACGCCATATCAGCCGAATACGGCCGCATTGGAGGCAGGGGCCGGAGAAGGCGACGCCTGTTCGTCATATGGCAACCGTAATTTCGCCATCATCTATTCGAGCTGGTTCGGCAATCCGCGCGGCTAGGTCTTCCGAACGGGAGGCGGCGCACGAGGACCGCATGCAAAAGGTCCGTCATCCAAGCAGATCGGATGACGGACCTCCTCGATCAAACGCCTACGGTCGTAAACGCGAGCCGCCCGGCAATCACAGCTTCGGCAGATACTTCTTCAGCTCGTACGGCGTGACCTGCTGACGATATTCCTCCCACTCCTGACGCTTGTTGCGCAGGAAATACTCGAAGGCATGCTCGCCGAGCACTCCGGCCACGAAATCGGACTTCTCCATGATCTTCAACGCCTCGTCAAGTGACTCCGGCAACGGCTGAATGCCCATGGCCTGACGTTCAGCATCGGTGAGCTCCCACACGTCGTCGCTGGTCGGCTCGCCCAACTGCATCTGCTTATCGACGCCGTCAAGGCCTGCGGCCAACAGCACAGAATACGCCAGATACGGATTGGCGACCGGATCGAGCGCACGGAACTCCATACGTGCGGAGTTGCCCTTGCCCGGCTTGTATTGCGGGATGCGAAGCAGAGCGGAACGGTTGTTGTGCCCCCAGCAGATGTAGCTCGGCGCCTCGGCGCCGCCCCACAGTCGCTTGTAGGAGTTGACGTATTGGTCGGTGACCGCGCAGATTTCCGCCGCATGGTACAGGATGCCGGCAGCGAACTGGCGGGCGGTCATGGACATGTTGAATTCCTGACCGGCCTCATAGAACGCGTTGGCGTCGCCTTCGAACAGGCTCAAGTGCGTGTGCATGCCGGAGCCCGGAGCGTCGGAGAACGGTTTCGGCATGAAGCTGGCGTGGATGCCGCGCTCCAGCGAAATCTCCTTGACCACGGTACGGAAGGTCATGATGTTGTCGGCCGTGGTGAGCGCATCCGCGTACCGCAGATCGATCTCATTCTGACCGGGACCCGCCTCATGATGCGAGTATTCCACCGAAATGCCCATCTGCTCGAGCATGTTCACGGTGGCACGACGGAAGTCCATGCCTGGACTGCGCGGCACGTGATCGAAATATCCGCCTTCGTCGATCGGCGTCGGCGACTTGGACCAATCGTCCTGCTTCTCGAACAGGTAGAACTCGATTTCCGGATGCACGTAGAAGGTAAAGCCCCGCTCCTTGGCCTTGGCCAAGGCCTGCTTGAGGACATGACGCGGATCCCCCAGCGACGGCTCTCCATCAGGGGTGAGCACGTCACAGAACATGCGCGCGGTACCCTGCGGACCGCCGCGCCATGGAAGAATCTGGAAGGTGGACGGGTCAGGCTTGACGATCATATCGTCTTCGGACACGCGCGTCAGACCTTCCACCGCGGAACCGTCGAATCCGAGCCCCTCCTCGAATGCGGCCTCAAGTTCCGCAGGTGCGATGGCAACGGATTTCAATGTTCCCAGCACATCCGTGAACCACAGGCGAATGAAGCGCACGTCGCGTTCCTCGACGGTGCGCAGCGCAAACTCTTGCTGTTTATCCATAATGCATCATCGTTCCATGCGCATGTTACGAACATCGTTAACACGCGCCGTGCCGCTCCTACTCCTTGATGGCAAGCGTGGCGAGCTGCGCCACGAAAAGCCCTTCGTCACGCGTGACGATCTGCGCACGGCCCGGCACGGCCCTCACCGGCTTGACCCTGCCGATCAGCTGGCCTTCGTTCGGATCGCCCGACAACAGGATGCCGGGCATGCCAAGATCCTGGAACGACTGCAATACCGGATCATACATGGCACGGCTCGCGCCGCCGGTACGCCTGGTCACAATGACATGCAGCCCCAGATCGCCGGCCTGCGCCAGAAGCGGCACCAACGCACGCAACGGATTGCTCCGACTGGTCGCGACTAAATCATAGTCATCCACCAGCACATAGACTTCCGAGCCCGTCCACCACGAACGATTGCGCAATTGCTCGGCGGTCACGTCCGGCCCCGGAATGCGGGTCGACAGGAAATCCGCGAGCTCCGCAAGCTGTTCCGTGGCCATCGTGTCGTTGGTCAGGTATGCTCCCATATGCGAGTCCGGAATCTGGGCGAGGTTGGCGCGCCGATAATCCACCATGAAGATCTTCGCCTTGCCATCCGGGTATCCACGCACGATCTCGTTGATCACCAATCGCAGGAACGTGGACTTGCCGGAGCCGGAATCCCCGAACAGGTAGCAGTGCGGCTCCCTATGCAGATCCAACACCACCGGAGCGAGGGCGTTTTCATTGATGCCGATGACCATCCCGCCATGGGTGAGACTTCCGGAGACGTCCTGCCCCGCCACGGCGTCAGCGAGCGCGGCATACGGCAGATTCGTAGGCAGCAGACGCAGTTTCGGGCCCGGCCTACCCTTCCAGGCCGCATGCACCTTGGCGATCAGATCGGCGATGCCGTCGCCCACCGTAGCGGCGTCGTGCCCACCATCGATACGTGGCAACGCGGCAAGCATGTGCAGTTTCGCCATGCTCAGACCACGGCCCGGAGTCCCCTTGGGCACGGTGGCGGCGATCTTGCGATCGATCTGGGAATCACCTGGATCCCCGAGGCGCAATTCAAGCTTGGTGCCGAGCAGATCGCCGATATTGGCCCGAATCTCCAACCACCGGTTGGCACTCAGCAACACATGCACGCCGAAGGTCAGACCGCGTGCGACAATCTGTTGCACCTTGGCTTCCAACTCTTCATAATCGTTACGGAACACTCCCCAGCCGTCGATGACCAGAAACACATCGCCATACCCGTCATCGACCTGTCCCGCGGCGCGACGCCGACGATAGGTGTCCATGCCGTCGATGCGCCGTTCCTTGAAGAAGCGCTCGCGGGAGTCGATGATGCCGGAGACTTCGGCAAGTGTACGGCGCACTTTCTCCTCTTCGTTGCCGGAAGCCACGCCACTGATGTGTTCCAGGGCTTCCATGGAGGCGAACGTACCGCCGCCGCAGTCGATGACGTAGAATTGCGTCTCCAGCGGGGAATGCGTCAATGCCAGCGATGCGACGATGGAGCGCAGCATCATGCTCTTGCCGCTGAGGGGTCCGCCCACCACGGCCACGTGACCTCCCGCACCGGATAGGTCGAGCGCCATGATTTCGCGTTTCTGTTCGCGAGGCCGATCTTCAAGCGCGCATGGGGCGAGCAACGTGCCGCGGGCCCTCCAGCTCGGGCAGATCAAACCATATTGTTCGGTGACGGTCAGGTCGGGCATGAAGTCGTCGAGGGAATTCGGCGTGATCAGCGGCGGTAGCCACACCACGTGGGCCGGCGTGCCTTTGCCGCGCATCTGTTCGACGGCATATTGGAATGTGGTGGTCTCTCCCGGAAGATCCTTTGGTGCGCCGGAAACGTAGGATGCGCGGAATCGTGTGATGGTGCCGTCCGGGGACTTCAGGTAGCCGATGCCCGGTAGGCTCGGCAGTTCGTAGGCGTCCGGAATGCCCAGCACCGCCCGGGATTCGGAGGCAGAGAACGTTTTGAGACCGATGCGATAGGACAGATGCTCGTCCAGACCGCGTAGCTTGCCTTGTTCAAGACGCTGCGAGGCTATCAGCAGGTGTATGCCGAGTGAGCGGCCCACCGCGCCGATGCGTACAAAGGACTGTACGATGTCCGGCTTGGCTTTGAGCAGTTCGGAGAACTCATCCACCACCACCAGCAAGGATGGCAACGGCTTCAGATCGGTACGCCCGCCATTGACTCTGGCATCTTCGTATTCGGTGATGTTCGCCAGATTGCCGGCATCGCGCAGTAGCTCCTGACGGCGGTTGATCTCGCCGTCCAAGGCGTCTTCCATACGGTCGACCAGCGACGCCTCCCTGCCAAGATTGGTGATGATGGACGAGATGTGCGGCATGCCGTCCATTCCCGCAAAGGTCGCACCGCCTTTGAAATCGATGAGCACGAAATTGAGTTGATCGGGCGAATGGCTCAAGGCCAGGGAGAGTACCAGCGTTCGCAGCACCTCGGATTTGCCCGAACCGGTCGCACCGACCAGCACGCCATGCGGGCCCATGCCGCGCTGACCCATCTCCTTGATGTCGAGATACGCGGTGCTGGTGTCATCGAACAGGCCGATAGGTGCGCGGAGCCGTTCCTTGCCCGTCCGATATGCCCACAATGCGTTCAGATTGATGTTGCGGATGTCGCTGATGCCCAGCAGATCCGGCAGTTCGGAGGATTTCTTGCGTGCATTTGTGGATTGCGCGCCGTTGTCGGAGCGTTCCTGCGATGGCGCATCGCCGAGGCGACGCGCGACGGCGAGGGCCTCACCCACCGTCAGTCCGTCCGGTTCGATTCGTATCGGCTTGATGGTGGTTGAGAAAAGCTCCACCATGTCGGCATCGTGGCTTTCGAGCACGTTCAGGCCTTCTTCGATCACGGCCTGCGAAAAGAGGACTCGTAGCACATCGTCCTCTTCGAGTTCGCCCCATTGACTGGGCATGTCGATGACGGTGACGCCTCCGAGTCCATCCGAGGAGAACAGTCGGGTCTCCTTGGCGAGCGTGTCGCGATCGAAACCGTCGTTGATCACGATCACATGCGGGGATATCTCGTCATCACCGGTGTATCGATTGCGGTTGACCACATCATCCCCAACGAGGCCGTCGACCATGTGGGTGTTGGTGGTCACCATGAACCGGCTCAGGTCGGAAGGTGTCGAAGACGCGCCTTTCCACCCTTCATCGAACTCCTCGTTAAGCGTGTGGGAGTGCGGCAGCAGGCGGATCCAATCCCATCGGCCCGCATGTTCGACGGAAGTCAGCACGAGCACACGCAGATGTTCCGGCGAATGCCATACGGCCGCCTGGCAGACCAGCGTGCGGGCGAGCGCCTCCGTATGCTCGATGTCGCCCAGGAGCTCCACACGTTTGAAGGCACGCATATCTATGGTGTAGGGCATGTTGCGCAGGGATTGATGCGCCAGCATGAATCGATGCGCCGCCGAGGCCGAAACGGGATCAAGCTGCGCCAAGGGCGGCAGTTCGGGCGATTCGAGTTTGAGGCAGAGCGGCACCTCCTGGGTGCCGCAGCGCAGGACCATGAAGTCCTCGTCTGCGGGGATGCGTTCCCAGCGACGTTCCGGTTCTTCCGCGAGCGCCGTCAGGGATTGCGGCGATGGCGCGTTCCAGAGCGCCGCGTTACGCTGTTTGCGGCCTGCGGCGCGTACGGTTTTTCGCAGTCCGGTCAGATAGGTGAGGTATTCCCTGCGTGAAGCGGTCAGGTTGGCCATGCGTTGTGAACGCTGGCGAAAACCATTGACCACCACGAATCCCAATGACGAGACCATGAACATGCCGCCGGTGAGTATGCCGGTCAGTCCTGAATTGGTCATCAGCATCATGACCATGGCGCTGATGGCGCCCAGCAACGGCACAAGCGAAGTGAGCAGCGTGTTGACGCCATCGCTGGGCTCGAGTTCCAGCGGAGGTTGCAGCACGACCCTGCCTTTGGGCGTTTTCGGGCCTTCGAGTCTGCTGGCCTGCGTTTCTTCAGCGCTCACGAGCGTGTTTCCTCCTGCTTGTCGACATGATGATGCTGCATCCCATGTCACCTAGGAAAATGCGGTTTCTGGTGTGGATGGGGAATCGTTGCCGCGCCTTCAATCTGGTTTCCTCGCCGTTTTCGTTGACGACTTTCGTTCCGTTGGTACTGCCTAGATCGGTGATCCACAGATGATCCTCGGTGATTTCAAGTCGTGCATGGCTACGCGATACGGTGCCGGTGTGGTCCGGCACCGCGAGCACGGCGTCTTCCGGTTGCTGTGCTGCGGGCCTGCGGCCGAGAACCAGCGTGGAGGGGATGTCGAGCGATTGTTTGGAACCGTCTTCGAAGAAGATGATGATGTGCGGTGCCGGTGCGACGGGTACCGGCATGGCCGGTACCGCCGGCGCTGCCGGAGCCGGCTTGGGGTGAGGGGGCAAAGCGACCGTAGGCAACGAGGATGGTCTTCTTGCCACCGTCCGTGGTATGGATGGGTTCGACTCATCCGCCATGGCGATCCGTTGACGCGGTGCCCTTGCCTGTACGACGATGGGCTGGCGGATATCGACGCTTGCCAGCGAGGCAAGCCTGTTCGCCCATCCCTGGTTGAGATCGTTCCCGGAGAACAGCGGCGAACACATGACTATCGGGAGCCCTACGAATGCAGCCAGCAGTGAGGCGATCAACATGCAGTATTTGATGAGGATGCGTCCCATTCCGGCGGGAAGCACCCCGGCTGTGGCATCATGCATGCCTTCGACCCGGACCGTTCGCAGCCCAAGCATCATATTGCCCGGGGTTATGCCTCGGGAACCTTCACCCACTGCAAGCACCGCCACCGCTTCAAGCGCAATCATGGCCGTCACCGTGATGTCGTGGCTGATCAGGGCGGCGACACCCGCGCACGCCACCACGAATCCCAAATCAATGAAGGAGGCCTCACATTGCCTGGCCGCGTCGGCCGGGCGAAAACGAGTGATCAGTGTCGAGGCGGTCATCATAACCCCCTTATGAATTCCAAGGCGCCGACGGCGAAGAACGTCGCCGGCGGCGTGCACATCATGGAGGCGAAGCACAGTACGTCGCCGATGCGGGACAATGCGAGCGAATGGAATCCGCCATGCTGGGCGAGCATGCCGAATGCCATGGTCAATCCCAACGCGCCAACGGTCAGCACGCACGCCAACGGCAAGGCTTGCCCCCAATCCGGCAGCGCATGCGGCATATGCATGCACCAGATCAGCAGCACGGTGACACCGCCAAGGCGCATCAGGTATCGTTCGAAGGGACGACCGGACTGACGTGGCTTCAGGGTGAGGAACAGGAACAGCGCGGCACTGAGCGTCAGGAAGCCGATGCGATCATACGGCTGGTCGAACGCACAGGAATCGGCCACTATCGCATATGTCAGCAACATCAGCATCATGCATATCGTGAAACCGGTGGAATACCGTGCCAGAAACGTCTGCATGTCGTCATGTACATCGGCCCGTGTAAGTACGCGGGACTTTTCCGGAATACCGCCGCGTACCGTCCAACGACGAGTCATGTAGGTGCGCCATTCCACCAGATAGCGGTCCGGCACATGCATCACGATATTGGGCAGCATCTGCAGGCAGCAGACCGCCACGGTCAGCACGAAACCGGCCAGCAACCGCACATGCAGCGTATGGATCAGTGCGACGGCGCATATCAGCATCAAGGGCACCGACGACGCAAACGTAGCAACGATTGCCCCTCCGATGGTCGGATCGGCGACAAGGACCATCATCAGCGTCATGTTCACAGCCACGTAGCAGGATGCGAATAGCGCACCGGCCGTCATCGGCTGCGTGCATCGAATCATGAATGAGGCCGCCGCGCCACCGCATACGGCCAGCATCACCGAACACGCGAACGCGCCCAACGACATGGCACGGTCATGGTCACGGATGCCTTTCAGACATAGCCAGTCACACAACGATACCGCCAGCGTCATTCCGGCGAACAGGACCATCGGCGTATCACGCGTCTGCTCCTGCACGGACGGAGACATCAAGGATGCCGTCAGTGCGACGACCGCGACGAAACCGAACAATGCGGCACTGGCGAGAGCCACACCATCCAGGCTCCGCTGCACTACCGGCCGCGCGCCGTCATGACCGCCCCGCCTGACGGATTCCGCGGATGGTGCGGATGCCGCACCACCATCATGCCTGGGCATTCAGTCGCGATTCCAGATCATGCAGACGCTTCATCTGTTCGTCCAGTTTGACGCGTCCCTGAGCGGCTTCGTTGTCCGGATCATCCACATCCTCAACATAATCGCGCATATAGCCCGCCAGCTTGCCGGCATACCCGCGCACCTCACGCGCCTCCGGGGACTTGTCGATGCCCGAAAGAATGTCGCTCTCACAGGTTTCGCCCATGTCGATGCGCTGCTGCAGCACCTGCCAAGCACGACCGTTGTCGCCTTTGCGACGCCGCTCCTCGATGTTCTTCCTGCGTTCGGCGATCAGTTCGTCGACGCGATGCCTCTCTCGGGCAAGCTCGGATTGCATCGCTTTGCGTCGAGCGGAAATCGCATCCAGACGTTGCATGAAAATTTCAATATCCACGTTTCCCATGGCGCTCCTTCTATATTGTGCAATTACATGGCATGAATATCGGCATTACACGAGCGGCCCTACCATGCGCCGCCGCCACCGCCGCCGCCAAAGCCGCCACCGCCGCCAGCGGTGGCGCTGCCGCCACTGGCACCGCCGCTTCCGGTACCGAACTGGTCCAATGCCGACTGGGATTCGCTCGTCAGATTCACCATGGTGGATGCAACCCCGACGAAATCGGCGATGGCTCCCAACAACGTGGCGATATATTCCGTCACTTTCACGGCAAAGTCAATCGCCACCCCGACATCGACCGCAGCTTGGGCGGTTCCGACGAGCGGTCCCACAACCGGTATGCTGAATTCGGCGGCATCCGCGGCCAGCAGTTCGATAAGCAGTTCGATTCCGTCCATGACCATGTCGAACGTTCCATCGACCTCATCCGCCAGGGCCTCCAGCGCCTGCGCCACTTCGAGGCACGGCTGCGGCCCCTTGCCGGCAGTCTCCGCAAGGCTATTGTTACGAATGACGAACAGATCGGCCGCCTTGCCGGACCAGGACGTCTCATCGACATTGGAGGAGACGTTGCGCACGGCACTTTGCAGCGCACTCAGCGATTCGGCCAACGCCCGCCATTGGTTGGCGGTGGCACGCAGATCATCCCAATCACCGAAGAACGGCTTCTTGATCCACTCATCGACGGGACTGTATCCGAAGATGGCTTTGCATAACGCGTCAACCGCCGTAATGGCAATGCGCGCCTTGGCGAAACCACCATGAATCTTCTCCGTCAGGCCCTTTTCGGCAGCCGATCCCGCCGCCGAAACCTGTTGAGACGATTCCAAAGCCTGCTTTGCGATCGCTCCGGCGGATTCGAAAAGTCCCTTATTGTCGTTTACCCTTTTCGCCCATGAGTATGTTGGCTCCGATGAGGAATCAGTCATGATACGACGCCTCCTTTCTATTTGATCTCACTGCGCTGAGGCAGCTCCACGATGTCGCGGTCCTGATACAGCGATTTCAATTCGTCGGCTGTTCTGCCTAGCGGATCCTTGGCCGCGATGGACCGCCACACCGATTCCTCCGTCTCCTTACGCATGGCCTCACGCGCCATCTCGGAGTCGCCGATGCGCACCGCGGCGTCATAGTCGCCATCATTGTCGAAATCGATGGCCGCATATTTGGAGTCGTCCTTGTCGAATATGCTGATGCGGGCGTCCGCACCCGCATCGGGAGTCATGGAAACATCATCCTTGCCATCGTGGTCGGCATCGATGCTGAAGGAGCCGGATTTCCCCGCGTTGGTCCCGGGAGGCATCGGCACGGATGCGGAGTCCCGTTTGGACAGTTTGATGGAACCGTCCTCCAATACCGTCGCATGGATGTCACCCCCCGTAAGGTTCAGGGAATAATCATCCTTGGCGTCACCATTGGTATCGATGCCGACGGTGTTGATGGTGTCCTTGGTCTTCTGGTCGGTCGGCTGCACGGCATCGGCCGCTCCCGCACCTTGCCGTGTACCGGAACCGGCCCCGTTCGCGGTGGCGATCGGAGCATATGAAGTCCGCGCATCGTCGGTTTCGCCCGTCGAGGTATCCGCTGACGACCCCTGTGCCGGTGTCGAAATGCTGTGCATTCCGGAGGCGCCGGAAGAATCGGCCGAGTCACCGCCACCAACGGTGCCGGTACCGCCTGCACCACCGCCAATGACGTCGCTGTCATGTTGCTTGTTCTCGAGTGCCGTAAGGCGTTCGCCGTGTTCATCAATCTGCTTTTGCAGGTTATCGATCCGGTCCTGGCACTTGCATTCGACCTGCTGACTGTCTTCCGATGCGCCTTGCAACGCCGTGGACAGCTTTTCCGCCATCTGCCCGATATTGCCCAGATACCCTTGCGTCGCAATCTTGCACGCAATATATGGAGGATATAACGCCATCATGAACAAACCAAAGCCGGGGTTGCCGGCTCCGGTCTTCACGAATGCGGATTTCGCCGTAGCAAACCCGTTGGAGGCTTCCTGGTATGCCTGCGCCGTTTTAGCCAGATCGTCAGGATTGTAAAGTATGCATTGTGATGCCATAAGCGGTTTCCCCTTCCTCTCTCTTCCAGTGGTTTCGGTCACTCGCCCGAGCGCTTGCGATGGCCTGCCATCGCTGCGAGCGGCTTGGGAATGAATTCGTCGTCGTCTTCAATCGTCGGTGCGATATACCCCAACGTGTTATGGCGCTTGTCACCTTTGCTCGAAGAGGCACCACGCCCGGCACCCATCATCGCCGGAGTCATGCCACGCGTGGAAGCCGCCTCCGCGGAAGATGCCGACCCGGTTCTCGGCAGACCCGCTGCCATGCCGGTGGCGCCCTTGATCGATGAGGATACGGCGGTTGCCCGCACCGGCTCGTTCGCATAATACGATCCCATGCCAGCACCGCTCAGCGAGGCCAACCCCGCACCGCCGGCGCCGCCGGCACCACCGCTGAGTACACCCATGGACGAACCCGAGCCCGCGAGACGCCCCGCAGCCAAGGTGCTGCCGACTCCCACGCCGGCGCTGGCCGCCATCGCCGTACGCCCCAGGCCACCATGCAGCGAGCCCGCACCGTTCAGACCGTCCATGCCGCCATCGACCGACATGTGGTCCTTGCGGTAGGCCCACCTGCCGGTCGCCGGATCGTACACCAGCCCGTCCGAGCGGGAACCGCTTCCGACTCCATCGAATCCCGGCACATTGGAACGGCCCGTCCCACCCGACATACCGGCGGTGGACAGGCCGGCATTCGAAGCCGTGGCGGAGGCATTGGCGGAATCCGAAACGGCGCCCTTTGCGGCCACGCCTGCGGCAGCGGTACCGCCGCCGACACCCGCACCTGCGGCACCGATGGTGGACAGGCCACCGCCCGATCCCTTGTTGTTCGACCCATTGGTAAGGGGGGAATCCCCGATTGCCTTGTCCTTGGAGCCATCGGTGGAGGGAGCCGGCCAGATCCCATTCACATCAACCGCGTGAAAAGAATCAACCCGAGGCACTCCGCCTCGGACCTTTCCTATCAGTCGCTTGTATTCTTTTTTCGCCTCCTCTTCTCGGTTGCTGGCAAGCATCCGGGAGATCAAATTCGCACCGGCGATCCCCATAACCCCCGTCACGGTGCCAAGTCCCGGCACGATCCAGTCCATCGGCTCGGTGGCGTTCATGATGGCCTGCTCGGATTCCTTGCTCAACTTGTCACCGGGAAGACGAACGTTCTGCGCCTCGCAAATGACATCGTTGAACGTTTCGATACGCTGCCGGATTCGCTTCACCTGGGTGGTGAAATCGGCATCGCTGATATTTTGGACGATCCGGTCGGAACATGCCAATGCGGTGTCACGAGCGCTGCATTCGAACACGCCATCCTCCTGCAGTACGGTCCCAGCACGCCTCAATGCGTCGGAGGCCTTGTCCATCGCATCGCAGAACCGTGTGATCTCATCCGGGAACTCCCACTGGGTCGTCCGCGCAATCATCGACAGCAGTTCCTCATAGTTGCTTTTGCCCGTTGATTTTTCCTTAAAGGCCATATTCGTCCTTTCCTGAATGCGTTTTCCAGATGTTGTTCAATTACGATTGGCCTACCGTCGTGGCGGCAATGGCGGCTGTTGGGCCGGCGGGCCGGCGGACGGCGGATACCGCACCGGCGGGACCCCGGACGGATACGCCGGCCCGCCACCCACTGCGGCGGCCGGCCCCTGCGGTGGCCGGCGCCGGCCACGGGCACGACGCCGCGCCACCACGGCCGCCACGATTCCGCCGACCACCACCAGCGCGGCCACGCCGGCCACCGGCACCACCCATCCCGGCAACGCCGACGAACCCGCATCCGCGTCCGCGTCCGCCTGCCTGTCCGCCTGGTCGGCGGTGGCGGTCGCCGACCAGCGCATGCAATCCGAACCGCCGTCCCTGCGACACTGCTCCACCTTCCGCCACGCCCGTGCCTGGCGCCGGTACTCCCGGCCGACCAGTGTGCACGCCGTCGTGCAGGTGACTTTCTCGCCGCTCGGGGAGAACGGGTCGCTCTCCGCGAACGTGGCGTCCGTCCAATCGGGATGCTCCGTGTACATGCCCTTGGTCTCCTCGTGCCGTTCGCTGGCTTTGACCGCCCACTCCAGCAGCGGGTTCACGTCCGGATAGCCCGTCGGGTCGACCGACAGCAGGCGCGGCAGGTCCACCGCGCCGAACCCCGTGCGATGCTCCTCGTCCAGCCGTGCCTCGCCCGAATCGTTACCCTTCGTATTGCGCACCAAGGACTGCAGGATCTGGTTGCCCGTCGCCTCAGGCCACTTCTGCACCGCCAACGTCAGATACCCCGTCAGGTCGGCCGCCGCGGTCGACGTGCCGCCATCGCCGAGGGAGAGCTCGCGCCGGTTGGTGAAGCCGTATACGAGCGTGTCGGCCCCGGGGCTCAGGATCGACACGTTGCCGTCCATGACATCCGATGTGGCCGACACCGTGCCGTCCCGCGCCAGGGAGTTGACGGTCACCGTCCCGGGAAAATAATTGTTGGAGGTCGGCTCGCCCACCAGGTCGTACAGGCCCGCTTCGGTGGAGTTGTCCCTTGCGCTCACCAAGATCACGCCATGGCGCAGCGCATGCAGGGCCGCCCGGTAATAGTCCCAGTCCGCCGCGTCCAGGAACGACATGTTGATGATGCGCGCGCCCGAATCCACCGCGTCGGTGACACTGGATACGAGCTGGTCGACACTGTTCCCGTCGGCATCCACGCAGGCATCGAAGTTCGAGAATCCGCCGAGCGAGCCGGTAATGGCGAAGTTATACGGGTAGGCGATCACCGACGCGTCCGGCGCGATGCCCTGGATGCCGGCGCCGCCGTCATAGCCCTTCCCGTTGCCCACGATCAGGGCGACCATGTGGGTGCCATGGGTCATGTTGAACCCGTCGGCAGTGCCCAGCGTCATGTCCCGCTTCGACATGACCCGGTTCTTGTCGTATACGTCGTGGCACGAGTCGCCATGCGAGAGCGCCAGCCTGTACGTCACGTCCGCGTCCGCCAGGGCCGGATAGTCCCGCACGACCTGGTCGTCGATCACCGCGACCTTCACGCCCTTGCCCGTCAGTCCGGCATCCCACGCGTCGCGCACGCCCATGTCCTCGATGCGCCAGTCGACCGTCCCGTCCGCCGCCGCCGTCCGCGCGCACAATCCCGCGCACAGGCCCGCGCACAGCAGGCAGGACGTCAACGCCGACACCATACCGGGCAACCGCCCCCGACGCCCGAACCGCACCATCACAGCACCACCCCTACTCGGAAGACGACGAACCGGCGGACACCGACCCGCCGTCCGAAGAGGACTCATCCAACGTGATGATTTTCGCCATCCCGGATGCCGAAGCATGTCCGGTGGAATCCGCGGACGGCGCCGCCGCCACCTTGGCTTGGGCGTCATTGATGGCATCCATCTGTGATTCCTCGGTTTTGGTGAAGATGTCCACAGTGGTGCTCAGCCGCTGTGCATACTCCTGCACCGCCTCGTGAAGACGCTCCCTGGATTGCCGGAACGCCTGAGCGGACCGCTTGAGATCCTTCTCAAGCATCTGTTCGAAGAAGTTGGCGTTTCCGCGCGTCGCACCCTTCCATTGGGCATCGGCGTCCCGTACATCCTCTCCCATGTCGTTCAAATCTTTCGCCTGGGTTTGCACCGTTTCAGGCTGCAGGCTGACTTTTTCAACCATCTGTTCCCCTTCTTCCCATCATGTCATCGATTGCATACGAGGCGGTGAGGTCGGGATGCCCCACCCTGTGCGGGGATGTCCCGACCTCACCGAATCCCGATGTTTTAGAAGCGTCCCGCGGAACGGGCGTCGGACTCGACATACTGCTGGGCGATCTGCGAGGTCGCCTGAGAGATCTGCCCCAGAATCTGGTTCATCTCCTGCAATTTGCCGTTCCAATCACGCTGGGCCTGATGGTATGCCTCACGGGCCGCACCATCCCATTGCTCGATCAAGGACTTCACCTGGGTGTCGAGATTGTCGAGTTCTTGAGCGATGCCTTTGGCATCATTGGCGATATCGGCGGAAAGAACATCCACCTGCTCGGGACGAACGGAAAAAGAGCTCACCATTGTTGTTTCTCCTTACAGCTTGTCTATGTTTCTCGTCCTTCAGCCCAGCAGGGACTGCAACTTGGACGTGCGGGATTGGTTGTCTTCCTCGTTCGCGGCCTGATCCTTGGCGGTGCCGCGCAGATTATCGCGCAGATCGTTAAGAATGCGGTTCAGGGCGCTGGCCTTCTCCTGCCAGCTCATCATCAGCGTGTTGAAGGAGTTGGCGGCATCGCCGCTCCAGAATGAGCCAAGTTCAGCCATCTTCGACTCGATATCCTTAATGCGGTTATCGATGCCGAGTCGTGCGTTTTCAACCGCAGCGGCGCCCTTTTCAATGGCGCCTTCCTCTGCTCTGATTTTTTCCGCCATGTTTCGTTTCCCTCCCGTAGAGAACCATTCTTTATTCGCGTCACACTGGATGACAGCAATGCCCTCATCAATGCAACGACTCTTCTCAGAGTAATTTAAGTCTACGGATTTCGCAATTGTATACCCCCGTACTTTCCATAAAAGAAACCCCTTTTATATCAAATATGCCTATCCGAATATAGCTAAATTCTCAATTACAACACAATCTCTTAACCGTACGTCTTCCGCGTTTTTTGTCGTCCCAAAAAAATCTTTACATCATTTGCATGATTGATTAAAAGTTTTCGGCAGCATATGCGATATACCCCCGTACTTTCATCAAGAGTCATCCTCGGTGGATTTTTACAGAAGGAGTCTATATTATTTCACATCAGTAGTCATAAATATAGATTTGTCACATACGGAATTTTGCGAGAGAAAAGATAGAAGATATGAATTTCAAAGCGGGTGCAATGCCGTATGATCCCCCTGTCCGTCCACGATCGGCGGCCCCCATTCCCCTACCGCACGTTCCCAGTGCGAACATGCTGCGACTGACGATCGCCTATAACACCCGTACCATTACGCTCACGGTCTCGGACGGACCGATCGTTGCGGATCTTCTTCCGGACATCGCCCGCAGGCTCGGCGTACTGGACCCCTCCATCGTGTATGGCGGATACCGATTGATTACCGCTGACGGGGAACCGCTCTCCCCCTCACGAACTTTCGCGGAACAGCATGTATCCGATCGGAGCGTACTTACGCTGGAGCCCGGCGCGTCAGTCGACACGGACATCGTGTATGACGACGTGGTCGAAGCCGTCGGCGCGAGTGTGCAACGGGTCTACCGTCCTTGGACCAAGGATCACACCACGCTCACCTCATTGCTCATCAGCGTGGGCATGCTCGCCATCAGTGCCGGCTGGCTGGCATTGTTTCCCGTTTCGATATGGAACGCCGCGCTTGGCATCGGCTTTTCCGTAGTACTGATCGCCTTGGCTGCATTGCTGCACGGCAAGACCATGACCGTACAGGCCACCGTCATCGGACTGACCGCAAGCGTTTTCGCCGCGGTGGGAGGCTATCAACTGGCTTCGTACCTCGTACCGGATCAGGCGTTTCACACGTTGCCGCTGGTCGGAGCCAGTGCAGGACTGCTGGTTTCGGGATGCCTGATGGCCGTCGCCGCCCCTAGCACACGACCCTATGGCTTCATTCCGATCATCATCGGCCTGTTGGCGGCCATTCCGGGCATACTTTCCACATTGCTGCCTTCATGGATGGCGAACATCTGGATCATTGCGACGATGTTCGCCGCCTTGGCTGCGAATGCACTGCCTTGGATGTGTCTGTCGTTCGCCCGCATCAGCGTGCAAAGCCCTCATAGCGATGCGGAAATCTTCGCCCTGCCGGAACCGATCGATTACGCCGAGGTCAAACAACGCTACATTACCGGCTCCACCATGCTGTTCATCGGACGGGTGAGCGTCGCCACGATGCTACTCATCGCCATGCCATTGCTCAACTCTCTCAGTACACCACTCGGGGCGGTGATCTGCCTGGTCGCATTCCTCGCCATGCTGCTTGACTCGCGCCAGATTCATACGTTGCGTGAGATGTGCGTTACCGTAAGCGCTGCAGGTCTTGGCATCATATGCACCGGCCTGATGAGCGTGCGCATGCATCCGGAATTCAGCATTCCCCTGACCATGCTGATGCTGTGTTGCGCTTTGGCGACCATCGTGTTCACGCATGTCACACGCAGACGGTCGCTATTCGCCACCCGCATGGCCGATACAGCGGAAACCCTATGCATCATGATGCTTCCGCCACTCGCCTATCTGGCGATCACCCTGTGATATTCGTCGCTCTTGCCGCATAAAGGATGTTGTCATGGCAGATAAGAAGGATCTTTCCGAAGCGCAAAGCTATTCACGGCGTCGTCTGGTCACCGCATTCACCAGTGGCATTCCGGACGGCGTGGAGCTGATGCCGAAGAAGAACCAGACTCCGGTGATAGTCGGTGTGGGCCTTACCATCATCGCCATGCTCATCAGCATGTTCTACGGCATCATCAGCCCTTCGCTGCCATCCGGTTGGGAGAACAACAAACTCATCGTGGCCAAAGGCTCTGCGGCACGCTATGTCAGCTCCCACGGCACGCTGCATCCCGTCATCAACGCCATCAGCGCACGATTGTTGATCCCCTCATCCGATTTCAAAGTGCTCACCGTTGCCGATGACCAGCTCAAGGGCATTCCCATCGGTTCCACCATAGGCATTCTCGGCGCACCGGACTCATTGCCGGACCGTGACAATCTGATCACCGGATCCATCCGCAGCTGCACTTCCGAGCATGGTCTCGACACGACCGTCAGCAACGCCAATGCGAGAAAACAGACCTCACGCGAGGCCATAGTCGCTTCCGTGGATGGCATCGACTATCTGGTCACCGGATCCCATCGATACCAACTCCCCTCCGAACCGACGTCACGTGACGCCTATCTGAGAGCGCTTGGCATACCGCAGACGGCCGTCATCACCGCCACCACGCAGTGGATCAACCTGTTCGAGCAGGGCGATGCCATGGAACCCATCGCCCTGCACAATGAAGGTGAGATTATCGGCGTGCATGGCGTCGATGTGACGGTCGGCGGTGTGGTACAGCAACAGGGGGATGCCAGACAGACCAGATACGTCGTGATGCCGGACGGATCCCTGTCCGCCCTCAGCGATTTCACCTACGGTCTGTACATCATCGGAAAACCGGAACGCCTCACGCAGCCACGTACGCTCAGCGCCACCGATTTCCAGTACTTCTCCAATTCCGCGACATCGGTGATTCCCGACACCTGGCCGGTCGACGCACTCGTTTCGGCGCAAGGCAGGTCATCGGCGTGCGCCGTATATCCGTTGCATTCCTCCGGTAAGGCGACCCCATCGCATGCGCAACTGGCCGTCACCGGCGATTATGGAGCTTCCACAGACGGCAGTCATTCCGATTCCGTAACCATGCGAGACGGAGCGGGAGCATTGGTCCGGGCGGCGATAGGAACCTCTGACAAAGGAACCGTATTCGCCATCGACTCCACGGGTACGGCTTACCCCGTCCCCGAGGCCTCCGAGGAAATACTCAAGCGGCTCGGCTATTCCGGCAATGACGTTCGCACCATTCCGCGCGCATGGATCGACGTGTTCCCCCAAGGCGTGCAACTCACCACCGCGGCGGCAGGCTCGGCTCCGACCGTTTCCGCCGAATCGAAAGGCATGTCGGTCGACGCCGCCGTCGCGGACGGGCAGGAGCAGTGCCAGGCGGGTGTCGAGAACTACATCACGCAACGCCCGTGGACCAATGATCTGTTCGATCCTGACACCCTGCATCAACAATCCACCGGCAAAGGCGTAACCGTCGCAGTCATCGATTCGGGTGTGGATGTGGACAATCCTCATCTCAAAGACGCCGTGGTTCCAGGTGTCAGCTACCTTCAGGAAGATCCCACCAACGGCACGACCGACACCTACAGTCACGGCACCGCCGTGGCCGGCATCATCGCCGCCCGCAACGTACAGGGATCCTCGGTGCAAGGACTCGCACCGGAGGCCACCATTCTACCGATCCGGGTATTCGAGAACATCCGTGAGGAAAATGGTCGGCAAACGGGCGCACCATCCATGGAAACGGTCAGTCAGGCCATAATATACGCAGTCGACCATCATGCGCAGATCATCAACATCTCGTTAAGCGACACCCGTGACATTCCGCAGATGAGACAGGCCGTGCAATATGCGGAATCGCATGGGAGCCTCATTGTCGCCAGCGCCGGCAACCGGCTGACTTCCACCAGTACCAAGGACGGTGCACGCTACCCCGCGGCTTACGGCGAGGTCGTCGGCGTCACCGCGCTGAACACCGACTTGAACGTCACTGAGGATTCCGTGCACGGTGATCAGGTGGACGTTGCGGCACCGGGCATGATGACGGCATCGACCATCCCGGGAGGCGTGGATTGCGTGTTCGCTACGGACGCCTCATCCACAAGCTTCGCTACCGCCTATGTGAGCGCCGAAGCGGCACTGATCGCCGCACGATACCCAAGTGAGACACCGGCCCAGTGGAGGCAGCGCATCCTCGTCTCGGCGAATCGTCCTCATTCCGATCAGCGCAACACCACCATCGGATGGGGCATCATGGATCCGCAGAACGCCTTGGCACTGTCCCTATCCGACACTCTGCGCGGTCCACGGCTCAACGGCGAAGCGGCAATGCGGCACGGCGGCACGGCATCGTCGGACAAGCCGCTCATACTGCACAGACGACACGACTCGGACGCCACCATGAAAATCATTGCCGGCGTCACCACCGTGACGGTGCTCTGCATGTGCGCTACTTCCTGGCTGCTCGCGATGCGCAGACGTACAGCCAAGAAGTAGCGTGTTCAGGCCGATGCCTACCGTGCGACTTCGAGCGCTTCCTCAAGGCTGAAGGCACGGGCGTAGAGCGATTTGCCGAGAATCGCGGAATCGACGCCAAGCTCGGCGAGTTCCTTGATATTGCGCAAATCATCGAGTGTGGAAATACCGCCGGATGCGGTGACCTTGGCATCGGTGCGCTCAGCGACCTCACGCAGCAGCTCGATGTTCGGACCGCTCATCATGCCGTCGCGCGCCACATCGGTGACCACGTACCGCGAGCAACCGGCGGCGTCGAGGAACTTCATGGTCTCGAACAGGTCTCCGCCTTCCTTCACCCAACCGCGGGCGGCAAGGGTATGGCCTCGAACGTCAAGGCCGACGGCCACACGATCGCCGTACTTGCCGATCACGGATGCGGTCCAATCCGGATTCTCAAGCGCCGCGGTGCCGATGTTCACGCGGGCCGCGCCGGCTTCGAGGGCCGCGTCAAGCGAGGCGTCATCGCGCACGCCGCCGGACATTTCGATATTGACCTTATCGCCAAGCTCCCTGACGATGGCGCTCAACTGATCGCGGTTATCGCCCGTGCCGAAGGCCGCGTCGAGGTCGACCAGATGAATCCACTGCGCTCCGGACTCCACCCATGTGCGGGCGGCTTCCAACGGGGAGCCGTAGTCGGTTTCGGAACCGGATTCACCCTGACGCAGGCGCACGGCCTTGCCGTCACGAACATCGACTGCGGGGAGCAACGTCAAAGACATGTCATTACCTCTTTTCTCAAATCAGCGTTCTACAGTCGGCGACGGTAAGGAGAACACGGAAAATCACCGACGATCGAATGGACAATCAGAATGTCGCGATCCAATTGCGCAACAGTTGTGCACCGGCTTCGGCGGACTTCTCCGGATGGAATTGCGTGGCGAACAGGGGCCCGCGTTCGTAGGCGGCGACGAAACGGCTGCGACCATAGGTGCACCAGGTCACATGTTCCTCGGCGCCGCCGAAATCGATCTGGTCGGTCGACATGTCGGCCGGTGCGGCACCCATTGCGGCAAAGGAATGCACGAAGTAGAACCGTTCGTGTTCCACGCCCTTCATCAGTACGGAGCCTTCCGGAGCTTCGACGGTATCCCAACCCATGTGCGGCACCACGTCGGCGTCGAGCAATTCCACGTCTCCCCTGATCAGGCCAAGACCGGGCTCGCCATCACCATGTTCCATACCACGTTCGAACATGATCTGTTCGCCCACGCATACGCCGAGCACGGGATGGCCGGCACGGAGGCGATCTTTGATTACCATATCGCCTCCGACGCTTCTGAGGCCTTCCATGCAGGCCGCGAAGGCACCCACGCCCGGCACCACGAGACCGTCTGCCTCCAGCGCCTGCCGATGGTCGGAGGTGAGCGTCACATCAATGTCAAGATTGGCCAACGCACGCACCATGGAGCGCACGTTGCCGAAACCATAGTCGAAAACCACAACGGAAGTCATGGGCATTCTCCTTTGTTCGATTGGTCCGGTTGTCCGAAAAGCTATTCGATGGCGGCACCGCCGCGTCCGAATCTCGTATGCTCGGCGATGACCTTCATGGCATCGTCACGGTCAAGGTCAGCCGAATCCACAATGGTGAGACCGGAATCCTTGAGACCATCCAGATCGGTGATACCGAGCATGAGGTCTTCCACGAACGATGCGGTGGAGGTGAACAGCACCGGCGGCGCGAAGGTCTGGCCGGATTCGCCCTCCACATACAGTGTCGCCTCAAGCTTGTCCGCACGGTTCACCGCGAGGATCACCGGCATACCGGCCACCACCGTGGTGATGTCCCTGGCGGCCGCCTCGGGACCGTCGCCATCCAGATTGCGCAGTATGGCGACGGCGCCTTGCTCGGAGCCGACGCATTGCGCGGAGATGTCAGAAATCTGGCAGAAGGCGGCAAGCAGTTGCGGCGAGGTCAGCCGAGTTATGATCACCGCCGTCTTCGCACGATTGCCGAGCAGACCTTGCAGCTCATCCTCGAATTGGAGGGAGGATTGCGCCGCATTCAGCACGTCGGCGGCATCGCTGTCGTCATCGGTCTTTTCCGCTTGCGATTCCCGCTGCTTGGCCGCTTCGGCTTCGTTGAACTCGCGTTCGAATCCTGCCATGGCGGCTTCCAGCTCCTCCTCGCTGAAATGCATGTCATCGGCGTTGAAATCGTCCGGATTCAAATCCTTGTCGCTCATCACAGAGCACCTTTGGTGCTGGGGATGCCGTCCACACGTGGATCCGGTTCGATGGCAAAACGCAACGCACGTGCCAGTGCCTTGAATTCGGCTTCGGCAATATGATGGGGATCACGACCGGCAAGCACCTGCAGATGCAGGCAGATGCCGGCGTGGTTGGCGATGGATTCCATGACGTGGCGCACGAGCGAACCCGTGAAATGGCCTCCGATCATACAATATTCGAAGCCTTCCGGCTCGCCGCTGCACACACAGTACGGTCGGCCGGAGATGTCGACTACCGCCTTGGCCAGCGCCTCATCCAACGGCACGGTGGCATCGGCGAAGCGACGGATGCCACGCTTGTCGCCAAGCGCCTGCTTCAACGCCTCGCCAAATACGATGGCGATGTCTTCCACGGTGTGATGCGCGTCGATGTCGGTATCACCGGTCGCCTTGATGGTCAGATCAATCAGCGAATGCTTGCCGAGCGCGGTCATCATATGGTTATAGAACGGCACCGACGTGTCGATGTCGGTTTTGCCGGTGCCGTCGAGATTCAGGCTCAGTTCAACCTTGGATTCGCTGGTCTCACGAACGATGGTTGCGGTACGCGCCATGGTTGCGACTCCTTTATTGGTATGGTTCAGTCCTGTTCCACAATACGCAGCACTTCGACCAACGCTTCGCGGAAACGCGCCATCTCCTTGTCGGTACCCATGCATACGCGCATCCAACCGTCGGGGCCGACCACGCGGATGAGTACGCCACGTTTGAGCAGTTCGTCGAAAACGCGTTCGCGATTGTCGAAATGACCGCCGAAGAGAATGAAGTTGGACTGCGTTGCAGCGGTTTCGAGCGGCCGACCCTTGTAGGTCTGCTCGCGAAGCCATGCGGCGGTGGCATTGCGGATTTCGCGCAGGTGAGACACACGGCTGAGCTGCTCATCGGTATGGTCGAAGGCCGCCAAGGCCGCCGCCTGGGTTACTGCGGACAGGTGATACGGCATGCGCACGATACGCACGCAGTCGATGATGCCCTTGCTGGCCGCGAGATAACCGACACGTGCACCCGCGAAGGCGAAGGCCTTGCTCATGGTACGGCTCACGGCGAGGTTTTCGTATTCGTCGATGAGTTCGAGCGCGGTCGGCGTGCCCGGATCGCGGAACTCAACATAGGCCTCATCCACCACGACCACCGGATGCACGCCTTCGGCGGCCCCGACGACCTCTGCGGTCTTGGCCGCCTCGAGAATACGTTTCAGATCATCCATCGCAAGAGGCGTGCCGGTCGGATTGTTCGGGCTGGTAAGCACGATCATGGCCGGCTTGACGTCATGAATGGCCTCAATGACGTTTTCGGCGTTCAGTGAGAAATCCGCATTGCGGTGTGCGACCTTCCACCGGGTGAAGGTGTCACGCGCATATTCCGGATACATGGAATACGTTGGATCGCAGCCCAGGGCAATGCGTCCCGGACCTCCGAAAGCCTGGAACAGCTGCAGCATGATCTCATTGGACCCGTTGGCGCCCCACAGCTGATCCACGACCAGATCGACGCCGGATTCCTTCTTGAGGTAGTCGCAGAACGCCTGACGCAACGCGATATGCTCGCGATCCGGATAGCGGTTGAGCGTCGGGGCGATCTCCTTGACACGCTGCGCGATGCTTTCGACCACGGCCGGTTCCGGCGCATACGGGTTCTCGTTGACGTTGAGGCATACCGGTACGTCAAGCTGCGGAGCACCATACGGTTCCTCACCGATCAGGTCGTTGCGCAGCGGCAGATATGCCGGAATCGCATTGCTGGAGGTTTCGCTCATCGCAGGCCCGCCCGTTCTTCCTGTTCCGTGATGGTCGCCTTGTCGTACGGATCGTCAATGAAACGGCTGAGCACGCATTCACCGTGCGCCGGCAGATCTTCGGAAACGGCGAAGGCATTCACACGGGCGGCAAGGGTCTTCAGGCCCTGTTCGTCGTATTCGATGACTTCGACCGGCTTCATGAAGGTGTGTACACCGAGGCCGGAGGCGAAACGTGCGGTGCCGGAAGTCGGCAGCACATGGTTGGAGCCGGACATGTAGTCACCCAGCGGCACCGGGGAATACGGGCCGCGGAAGATGGCACCGGCATTGCGGATCTTGGCGATGACGGCATCCGGATCGGCGGTCTGGATTTCGAGGTGCTCGGCCGCGTATGCATTGGCCGCGTCGATGGATTGTTCGATGCCGTCGGTGAGGATGATGCCGGACTGACGACCGCGCAGCGACGTTTCGACACGTTCGGCGTGCTCGGTGCGCGGCACACGGTACTTGAGATTCTCCTGCACCTTGGCGGCGATATCCTCGCTGTCGGTGATGAGCACGGAGCCGGCAAGCTCGTCGTGTTCGGCCTGGCCGATCAGATCGGCGGCAAGCCAGCTCGGATTGGCACCCCCGTCGGCGATGATGGCGATTTCGGTCGGACCTGCGACGGCGTCAATGCCGACGATGCCGGAGACCATACGCTTGGCGGTAGCCACGAAAATGTTGCCCGGACCGGTGATCTTGTCGACCGGATCGCACAGGATCTCACCGTCCTGCGGCTCGGAGCCCTTGGCACCGTAGGCGAACATGGCCACGGCCTGGGCACCGCCGACCGCATAGACTTCATCTACGCCAAGGATGGAGCAGGTGGCGAGAATGGTCTTGTCGGGAAGACCGTCGGCATTGTTGCGGCTCGGCGGGGTCGCGATGGCGAGGGATTCGACGCCTGCGGCCTGTGCCGGCACCACGTTCATGATGACGGAGCTCGGATACACGGCTTTGCCGCCCGGCACATACAGGCCGACGCGCTGCACCGGAATCCAGCGCTCGGACACACGGGCTCCTTCGGCCAGATCGGTGTGGAACGGGGCCGGTACTTGGGAGGCTGATACGGCGCGAGAACGGCGCACGGACTCCTCGATGGCGGCACGCACCTCCGGGTCGAGTTCGTCGACGGCGGCCTTCATGACCTCGACAGGCACGCGCAGGTTCTCGGGGCGAATATGGTCGAACTTCTCCGCGAAATCGCGAAGGGCCGCAGCGCCGCGGGCCTTCACGTCGTCGAGAATCGGCTGCACGAGTTCAGTGGCCTCGTTGGTGCCCATCTCCGCACGCGGCATAGCATCCAGCATTTCGGCTCGGGTCAGCTTCCTACCACGCAGATCAATGATTCGCATATAGTTTTCTTCGCTCATAACGCCCCATCGTAACAACGTCGGGTCACGAGACCTGTCAGAAATCTCACGTTCAGCCGCATTGTGAGACATTCCCGCCCCATGAGCGCGGCCGACCACCCCGGACCCCATGATCATAAGGGTGGTCATGCCACGATGTGTTACGGCGGCGGCGTTACATGGCGATGCTAGTTTGCATAGCAATCAACAGTGATTACGACGGCAAGGAGAACCGCCATGTCCCAAGCGTCACCCGCATCGACGGCACCCGAAAACACCACGGTCACCAAACCGAAGTTCTTCTACGGGTGGTGGATCGTCATCGGCGGTTTCCTGATGATGTGCACCTGCTACACGACATTCGTGAACTGCTCCTCACTGTTCCAGGCGCATATCGTCTCCGATCTGCACATGACCATCGGCCAGTACAACACCGGCACGTCGCTTGCATCACTGATCTCCATCGTGGCGACGCTGTTCATGGGTGCGCTCATCGATAAGCTCGGCGCACGCCAGATCGCCTCCTTCCTGGTAATCCTCTCCGCGTTGCTGCTGTTCGGATATTCCGCCGTCACCTCCGCATGGCAGATCTACGCGCTTGCGGCGATCTCCGGCACGCTGATCACTTCCGGCGTACGTCTGTTCATCTCCGTCGTGGTGACCAACTGGTTCAATCTCAAGCGTGGTCTGGCCGTATCCGCGGCCCTGTGCGGCTCCGGCTTCGGTGGCATGATCCTTTCCCCGATCGCCAGCACCGTCATCGCCAATTACGGATGGCGTACCGCCTATGTCGTACTCGGCATGATCTGCTTGGTCGCGGCACTGCCGATTCCGGTCATCTTCTTCCGCACCAAGCCGAGCGAGAAGGGTCTGCTGCCGCTTGGCGCCGAACTGAGTGACGAGGAGATCAAAGAGGCCGAACGCAAGAGCGGGCACTCACTGTCCGAAGTGAACGTGGCCGTGGGCTGGAAGGTGCTTCGCAAGCATGCCGGATTCTGGTTGCTGGTACTCGGCTTCCTGTTCGTCGGCATCATCAATGGCGCGGTTTCCGTGAACATGGTCTCCAACATGACGTCCGTGAACAACAACGGCACCGAGGTGGTCACCGGTGGCCATAGCGTGGTTTGGGCCGGCTACATCATGTCGCTGTACATGGGTGTGGTGTTGGTCGCCAAGGTCGTACTGGGTTGGATTTTCGACCGTTTCGGCATGGTGGGTGGCGTGCTTGTCGGCTCCGTCTCCTGCCTGCTCGCCTGCCTGTTCCTGTGCTTCCCGTCCACGAATTGGGGGCCGATTCTCGCCGCGGTCTTCTACGGCATCGGCACCTGCACCGCCACGATCGGTCCATCCATCATGATTGCACACGAATACGGCCGCCGTGATGTCGGCAAGCTGACCGGCATTGCGATTTCCGCCACCGCACTTGGCGGCATCGTCGGCGCGATCGTCTCCGGTATCGCCTTCGATGCGGCGCTCTCGTTCACACCGGCATGGGTCATCGGCATCGTCTGCTCGGTATTCATGGGTGTGGCGCTGATCGCTTCGGCCGGTATGGCCAAGGGCGTGGTCGCCAAGTGCATCGCCAACGGCGCACCGCACATCGACGCCGAAGGCAACATCCTCGAAGAGGCCCGCTGACCTCATTCAGGCCATGGGCAGGGAGCTGGGACCGAAAAGAATCTTGATCTCGGCGAACAGGGAGGTGTCCCGCTTCACGCGGAAGCGATCGCCGAAGGTCAGCACCTTGGCGTTGCCCTGATCGTCCATGATGGCAAGTCTCACCTCGCAATAGCCGGGATGGTCGTTCAGAATCCGCCCGAGCCGCATCACATGATCACGGTTCAGTGCAACCTGCGGCAGCGTGATCACGAGCGGCCTCTCATCCTCCGCCTCCAAGGTCGGTACCTGGAATTCCGTGGCACGCAGACTCACGGTTTCGTCGCGCCGCTCGACTTGGCCCCGGATCTGCACTACGGTATCGACCGCCAGTTCCGGCGCGGCCGCTTCATATACCTTGCCGAAGAACATGCACTGGATGGAGCTTTCCAAATCCTCGATGGTGACGATCGCCCAAGGATTGCCCTTCTTCGATACGCGACGGTCCACATTCGTAATCAGCCCGGCTACCGTGACCTGCTGCCCGTCAGGCATGGTTCCGGCGCGATCGATAAGATGCGCGATCGACATCTCACGCAGACTCGACAACACCGACTGCATGCCGCTCAACGGATGGTCGGACACATACAGTCCCAGCATCTCACGCTCGAAGTTGAGCTTGGTCTTCTTATCCCATTCCTCCACATCCGGCACGCTCACCATGGCGTCTCCCATGCCGTCTTGTTCGGCCGAATCATCCAGATCGGAGAACAGATCGAACTGGCCTTCCGCCTGCTTGCGCTTGATGCCCACCACCGAATTGATGGCAGCCTCATGAATGGTGAACAGCGCACGACGGTTCGGATCGACCGAATCGAAGGCTCCGGCCTTGATCAACGATTCCACCAGACGACGGTTCAAGGCACTCAACGGCACGCGACGCACGAAATCCGGGAAGTTCACATACTTGCCATGACCGCTCTCGCGCTCCTTGATGATGTCATCGACGGCGTTCCTGCCGACATTGCGGATGGCACCGAGACCGAATCGCACGACATCGCCGACCGCCGAATATTCGAATACCGACTCATTCACATCCGGAGACAGCACCTGAATGCCCATGCGCCGCGCCTCGCCGAGATACAGTGCGGTCTTGTCCTTATTGGTGCTGGCGCCCTGCAATAGGGCGGCCATGAATTCCACCGGATAGTGCGTCTTCAGATACGCGGTCCAATAGGAGATCAAACCGTATGCGGCGGAATGCGCCTTGTTGAACGCATACCCCGAGAACGGCACCAGAATGTCCCACACGGCCTGGGCCGCCTCCTGCGAGTAGCCATGCTCCTTCATGCCCGCAAAGAACGGGATTTTCTCCTTGGCCAACACTTCCGGCTTCTTCTTGCCCATGGCTCGGCGCAACACATCTGCCTTACCCAAAGAGTAACCCGCCAGAATTCGCGCGGCCGACTGCACCTGCTCCTGGTACACGATCAGACCATAGGTCTCGTCAAGCACCTCCTTGAGCGGTTCGGCCACTTCGGGATGAATCGGCGTGATCTTCTGCAGGCCGTTCTTACGCTTCGCATAGTTGGTATGCGAATCCATATCCATAGGGCCCGGCCGGTACAAGGCGATCAACGCGGAGATATCGTTGAAGTTGCTGGGCTTCAACGTTTTCAGCAGCGAGCGCATGCCGTCGGAATCGAGCTGGAACACGCCAAGGGTGTCGCCTCGCGACAGCAACTCGTACGTGGCCTTGTCATCCAAAGGAATCCTGGTATGGTCGATGCGGTCCTTGCCGTTCGCCTCGATGTTGTTCAGGGTGTCACGAATCACCGTCAAGTTGGAGAGCCCGAGGAAGTCCATCTTGACCAGACCCAGCGTTTCGCATGTGTGATATTCGAGCGTAGTGGTGACGGTACCGTCGGTACGTTCCAATAGCGGCGAGGTGTTGGTAATCGGCTCACTACCCATGATGGTGGCGCAGGCATGCACACCGGTCTGACGAATCAGACCCTCGATGCCCATCGCCTCATCGGTCACACGCTTGGCATCCGGATCGGAATCGTACAGCTCCCGGAACTCACGCGCTTCGGCATAGCGTTTCGAGGTCGGATCGAAGATATCGTGCAACGGGATGTCCTTGCCGCCCGTCTGCGCCGGTGGCAACGCCTTGGTCACGCGCTCGCCCATGGAAAAGTCGAAGCCCATGATGCGTGCGGAATCCTTCAAGGCCTGCTTGGTTTTGATGGTGCCGTAGATCACGCATTGCGCCACCTTGTCACGACCGTATTTCTCGCCGACATAGTCGAGTACGCGGCCGCGGCCGTCCGGATCGAAATCCACGTCGATATCAGGCAGGGAGACTCGCTCCGGATTGAGGAAGCGTTCGAAAATCAGACCGTGCTGGATCGGGTCGAGTTCGGTGATGCCCATGGCGTATGCCACCATGGCGCCTGCAGCGGAACCACGGCCAGGCCCCACCATCACACCGTGCGTCTTGGCCCAGTTGATGTAGTCGGCCACGACAAGGAAGTAACCGCAGAACTGCATCTGGCATATTACGCCGCATTCGTAGTCGGCCTGCTTGAGCACCTCGATCGGCGGATTGCCGTCATAACGCTTTTCCAGGCCCTCTTCGACCTTCTTCAGGAACAGCGAGGTCTCGTCCCATCCTTCGGGGCAGTCGAATTGAGGCATGAAGGCGCCATCCTCATGATCGTCGAACATCACGTTGCAGCGTTCGGCGATCTCCAGCGTATTGTCGCATGCCTCGGGAAGGTCCTTGAACAGTTCACGCATCTCTTCGGCGGATTTCAGGTAGTAGCCGGTACCGTCGAACTTGAATCGTCCCGGCTCGTCGAGGGTGGAGCCGGAGTTGATGCACAGCATGGCGTCCTGCGCGCCGGCATCCTCCGCACGCACGTAATGGGAATCGTTGGTCGCCAGCAACGGCGCATTGAGCTTTTTGGCGATGTCAAGCAGCCCGTCGGTCACCTGTCTTTCGATATTCAGCCCGTGGTCCATGAATTCGATGTAGAAGTTGTCTCGGCCGAAGATGTCCTGCAGCTCCCCCGCCGCACGTAGTGCCTCATCGAATTGACCGAGCAGTAATCGGGTTTGGATGATGCCCGAAGGGCAACCGGATGAGGCTATGATCCCCTTGGAATACTTGGATAGGATCTCCTTGTCCATGCGCGGGTAACGCATGACACGCCCTTCCAGGTTCGCGTCGGTCGAGGCTTTCATGAGGTTCACGAGGCCTTCGTCGGTCTCCGCCCACATGGTCAGATGCGTGATCAGGCCGCCGCCGGACACGTCGTTGGGGTTGCGTTTGCGATGGTTCGGGTCAAGATCCGGGTTCCAGTTGGTATCCCAGCTCACTCGGGTCGGGTCCTGGCGTGCGGTTTCCGGCGTGACATAGGCTTCGATGCCGATGATTGGCTTGATGCCCGCATTGACTGCGGTGCTCCACATCTCATAGGCGCCATGCATGTTGCCATGATCCGTGATGCCGACGGCCGGCATGTTCAGTTCCTTGGCGCGTTTGACCAGATCCGGTATCTTCGAAGCGCCGTCGAGCAGCGAATAGTGCGTATGGTTATGCAGTTGCACGAAGTTTCCGGAAGTAGCCATGCTCTCCAATCTACCTATGATTCCTGACGGCCGACTACGCCGAGAGCCGCAATTCACCGCATCGAAACAACCGACACGCGTACCTCGTCACCGTGGTCGCCGCACGCGGCCCGTCGCTTGCGACACTCCCGGAGCCTGTGGATAACCCGTTTGGTGCGTCCACAACCCCCTGGTTGCGCTGGACATACGCCTTTGCACCCGTTAGCGTCGCAACCAAACGGTATCCGCATCTTGCGAACAAAGGAGTGCCATGACCGCGAAAACCCGCCGTACATTGCGTTTCGTTTCCCTGATCTGTCTGATCGTGGCCATGCTGTTGGCCGTGGCGATCGTTGCGGGAATGCTGTATCTGCAGCGAGGCAGCTATGATCCGTTGGACTCGTTGGTCCTGATTGCGGTATGCATGATGGTCGCGACCTGTCCGATCTGTCTGCTGGCCGCAATCGTATTGTTCGTGATTCAGTTCCTCGTCGGATTCGCGTCACGATGACGATTGCGCATCACATCAAGCGCATGCTGCAGGTCGACGGGATAATGCGACCGGACGGTGGTCCACACATGAGTACGCGGATGACGGAATTCGAGCTGCATGGCGTGCAGCCACTGCCGTTCCAATCCGAGTGTCTCGCTCAGCTGCGGATTGGCGCCGTACATGGGATCCCCCACCAACGGATGTCCGATGGATGAGAAATGCACGCGGATCTGGTGCGTACGTCCGGTTTCCAGATTCACGGAGACGAGCGTCGCTTCGCCGAAGCGTTCCATCACGTCCCAATGGGTGATGGCCTCCTTGCCGGCTGGCGTTACGCAGAACCGAAAATCGGAGACCTTCGCGCGGCCGATCGGCGCCTCGATGGTGGCCTTGTCTTCCTTGAGGTTGCCCTGCACCAGCGCATGATAGGTTTTGACGACTTCATGTTCGGCGAACTGTCGACGCATTTCCACATAGGCAAGCTCGGATTTGCATACCAGCATGAGCCCGGAGGTGCCGACGTCAAGCCGGGAGACGATGCCTTGACGGCCTGCCGCGCCGTACGACGTGATGCGTACGCCACGGTCAAGCAGACTGCCGAGTACGGTCGGTCCGGTCCAGCCGACGGAAGCATGCGCGGCCACGCCTACCGGCTTGTCGACCACGACCACGTCATCGTCTTCGTAGACCACGGCCATGTCATGAGCGATCGGTTCCGGCTCGGAACGTTCCTCGACGATGTCGAATTCAACGGTCTCCCCCGCCTGCAGGCTCGACGATTTGGCGATGTCACGGCCGAGTACACGAGCCTGGCCGGTCTCGATCAGGTCCGCGGCTTTGGCTCGTGAGATGCCGAGCATCTTGGCCACGGCCACGTCAAAACGCTTTCCGACGAGCGCGTCGGGCGCTGGAACCAACCGGCTCATGCGGCATTCGCCTCGGCGTTCTGCTCGTCAAGCTCCTTCTGACTGAACGGCTCGCCGAGCAGAAGCAACAGCACGGCGGCGATTCCGGCAATCATCAGAAAGATGTCGGCGACATTGCCGACGGACCATCCGTAGTTCAGAAAGTCGACCACCTTGCCGTTAAGGAAGCCTTCGGCATAGACGACGCGATCGATGAGATTGCCCAACGCCCCAGCGAACGCCAAGGCGAATATCACGGTCCATTTCATGGAGATGGTACGCAAGGTCAATACGATCAGCACCGCGCAGGCCACGATGGCCAACAGGGAGATCAACCATGTCATATGGGAACCCATACCGAGCGAGGCACCCGGATTATGCACCAGCGTGAATGAGAGAATCCCGGGAATCACGCGCATGGTCCGCCCATCGGCCAAGGCATGTTGGGCCCATGCCTTGGTGATCTGATCGAGCGCCAGCGCGATAACGGCAACACACGCAAAGACGGCCACGCGGGTGCGCAGCCGTCCTTGTTCATTCGTCACAATGTCAGACACAGCCTAATCTCAGTTGTTCTGATCGACCTGGCTGTAGTTGTTCGTATCGGACACCTGGGATACGAGCTGACCGAGGAACTCGGTAAGACGCGCGCGGTATTCGGTTTCGAACTGCTTAAGGCCCTGAATATTGCCTTCGATGACCTTGGACTGGGATTCAAGGTTGTCACGCACCTGCTGTGCGTAATCGTCGGCGGCGGAACGGGTCTTGGCGTCATAGTCGGCGGCGCGACGCTGCACTTCGGACTCATAGGTGTCGGCCTCGGAGTGCTTCGTGGAGAAGTACTGGTCGGCCTCATTGGTCTTCTGCGCAACGTAGGAGTTGCCCTCGTTCTGCCTGTCGGACAGATACTGATCGCCTTCCTGGGTCTTCTGGGCAACGTAGGCGTCGCCTTCGTTCTTCTTCCGATTCAGGTACGCATTGCCCTCTTCGGTCTTCTCGGCCATATACTGGTCGGCCTCGTTGTGACGATCCTGCATGTAGGTGTCGGCATCCTGACGGGTCTTGGCTGCGTAGGCGTCGGCATCGGAACGGGTGTCTTCGGAATAGGAGTCCGCATTGGCATGCGTGTTCTTGTTGTACTCGTCGGCTTCGGAGCGGGTACGGTTGGAGTAATCGTTGGCCTTGCCGATGAGCTCATCGTACTTGCGCTGGCTCAGCTCGGTAATCTCCTTGGCCTTGGCCTTGCCCTTGTCGACATACTGGTCGTGCAGCTGCATGGCCAGGGTCAGCATGGCGGTGGCGCGCTCCGGCTCGGTGGAGGCTGCGGCCGCGGCGCCGGCGATCTTCTGCAGGCTGCCGGTCTCGGTGCTCGGCTCGACCTTGGAGACCTGGTCGCGCAACTGAGCCTCACGCTGCTTGGATTCCTCAAGCTGCTGGGACAGGTTCTTGATCTGCTCGGCCTGCTGCTGGGCCACGACGACCTGCTGCTGAGCGGAAGCCAGCTGGCGGGACAGGTCTTCGGTACGGGCGCGGAACTCATCACGCTCATGCTGCACGGCGTTGAGCTGCTCGCCAAGATCGGCCTGACCTGCGGCTTCCGCGGCCTGAGCGGTGAGCTGATCCACCTGAGCGGCCAGACGATCCACCTGATCCTTAAGCTGTTCGTTCTGAGCGGACAACGCACGGTTGCTTTCCTCAGCCTCCGTGAGCTTGGCGGCGGCGACCTGTGCGGCCTGTGCGGCCTGATCCCCGGCACCGGCGGCCTGCTCGGAGGCGGACTTCAGCGTCGCATTCTCCTGCTGCAGGGACTGCACCTGGGCATTAAGCTCGGAAATCTTGGAGTTGAGCCCCGCGACATCCGGACCAAGAGACTGCGTGGCCTGACCGACGGCGACCGCCTGCTTGCCCAAGGCCTCAACGGTCTCAGTTACCTGATCGAGGAAATCGTCGACTTCATCAACGTCATAACCTTCCTTGAAACGCACGGTTTGGAAGGTATGCTCCCTAATATCTTTCGGCGTCAACAGAGCCATAAATCTTACACCTCGCTTTGGGCTTGATGCCTCGCTGTGTTGTATCAACTTCCGATGCTATCACGGAACCTGCGGATTCATGCGGAAAAAGGGCGTTTCACCTGATATTAAATGAGGAAATCAATCACGATGAGAATGAAATACAGTACGATAAACGCTACATCGAAGTAGATGGGACCCATCGGAATGGGCCGAATATATTGCCGCAACCAACGCAGCGGCGGCTCCGTCAACTGATAGACGGCGCCGATCAGTGAGGAGATGATGCCGCTGGGGCGCCAAGTCGGTGACAGTACCGACACCCAGTCAAGAATCATGCGCACAAACAGTACGAAAATATACGCGTTAACAAGCAGATGGACAATCTGACCGATCAAAGACAATATCATGCGACCCACCCTAGCAACATCACATGAGAATAGGCTGCATGAATGCGTTGCATGCATTCCGACCGCCTCTCGCCGCCACAAGGCCTGCGGACGGCGAGAGGTGAATGAAGGATGTCAGTCGGCGAAAAGATCGTGGGCGGCACTCGGAGCCTGCGGCTCCTCCACCTTGATGTTCACCTGGGCCGGGCTCAGCAGGAACACACGCGGAGTGACACGTTCGATGGAACCGCGCACCCCGAACACCACACCTGCCGAAAAGTCCACGATGCGGTAGGCCACGGACTCGGCCACACCGGTCAGGTTCAGCACCACCGGAATGCCGTCACGGATGGCACGGCCAACCAGCTGAGCGTCTTCATAGGACTTCGGATGAATCGTCGTAATACGGCTCACACGACCCCCCTGAAACGGATTGCTTTGCTCACGAGACGAAGCTGCGGAGGCAGAAGACGTGGTAGGTGTCGAAGCCAGGGGTGTCACCGAGTGGTCGGAGTCGAATGAGGTTTCGGTGCCGTCGGCTTCGTCGGTGAAGTCATCGTCATCCTCAGCCACGTCGGACATGCCCAGATAGGACATCGCACTCTTCATGAATCCTGCCATGAATGTTCCTTTCGCCTGTACGCGTCAAGTCTAGCGCAGGAAATCCGGAATATCGAGATCACCCGGATCGTTCGGGGAGACCACTTCATGTTCGGTGGTCTGGTCGAACGACTGGGGGGCACCCGGTTCCGGGGTGGATGGAATATAGCTCGATAGCGGCTGCACCTGCGGTGCCGCCGGAGTTTGCACCGGCTGAGGTTGCACCTGCGGCTGCTGCTGGGGAGCACCTACGCTCAACGCGGAAACCGGCACCGTGGCAGATGCCTGCGGTTGCGGCTTGTCCTCGGCGACGGCCGGCTCTGTCTTTTTGGAGTTGGCGTCGAAGCCCGCCGCGATAACGGTAATGCGCACCTCGTCGCCATAGGCGTCGTCCAGGGACAGACCCCAGATGATCTGGGCTTCCGGATGGATGGCTTTGCGTACCAATTCGGTGGCTGCCGCAGCTTCCTGCAGTTTGATGTCGGTCGGGCCCGCGATGTTGATGAGCGCGCCATGAGCACCCTCGATGCTCTCTTCCAGCAACGGCGAGCTGATGGCGATTTCGGCGGCCTGGGTGGCGCGGTCCTCGCCCCGTGCGGAACCGATGCCGAACAGCGCCGTGCCGGCACCGCGCAGAATGGCGTTGACATCGTTGAAGTCGACATGAATGTAAGAGTTGGCGGTGATCAGATCGGTGATGCCCTGCACACCTGCCAGGAGTGCGGTGTCGGCGGTCTTGAAGGCGTCGACGATGCCGATCGTGCGGTCGGACAGCTCAAGCAGTCGATCGTTGGGAATCACGATCAGCGCATCGACCTCCTTGCGCAGATTCTCGATGCCTAGAGCAGCGGAAGCCGCACGCTGAGGTCCTTCGAAGCTGAACGGTCGAGTCACCACGGCGATGGTCAAGGCACCCTGCTGGTGCGCGGCGCGTGCGACAATCGGGCTGGCGCCGGTACCGGTGCCGCCACCTTCGCCGCAGGTCACGAACACCATGTCGGCGCCCTTGAGCGACTCCTCGATATCGGACTGATGATCCTGGGCGGCCTTGGCGCCCTTCTCCGGGTCGGCTCCTGCGCCGAGGCCACGGCTCGAGGCATCGTTCAAAGAGATCTTGACGTCCGCGTCGGAACGCAGCAGATCCTTTGCATCGGTATTGATCGCGATGAACTCAACGCTCTGCAGACCTTCGGCAATCATGCGATTGACGGCATTACCGCCGGCTCCACCGACACCGACGACCTTGATGTTGGTCTTGTCGTTGAAATTGTCAGTCTGGGCAATCTCGCTCACCATTGTCTCCTGTCACTCACGTTTACGCATAACTCTATCGCAGACGGACTGATATTACGCGCACTTTTCCGGGCGTGTACCGGCGTTTCGCCGACTTTTTTATCTCACCGACGTTTCCCATTCGTTCCAAGGTCCGGACGGAATCCGCCGTTCAGTAGCTCGCATCCATCGGATCGTCCCCGAACAGCGCCTGCCGCTCGGCATGCGTTGTTTCGCGGGATTCCAACCATCCGTAAGGCAGATGGACCTTCTTGGCAAAGCGCACGCGCCCCCTCGGTTTGTCTACCACCCGCTCGGGGAACCGAATGTCAGGATCAAGTTTTCCAATCTCTCGGCGAACATCCTCAAGGTTTTCACATTCCATGAACGCACGACGCGTGGAACCACCCACCGGGAACCCCTTGAGATACCACGCGACATGTTTTCTCAGATCATGAACGGCCATCCGCTCGTCGCCATCATAGAACTCCGTCAGCAACTGGGCGTGACGCTCGATCACCGTACAAACGTCCCCCAAAGCTGGGTCGATGCGTTCGTCGCTGCCGGCGAATGCATTCTTGATATCCGCGAACAGCCATGGACGCCCCTGACAGCCGCGGCCGATGGCAACTCCCGCACAACCGGTCTCGGATACCATGGCCAATGCATCGTTGGCGCCCCAGACATCACCGTTGCCGAATACCGGAATGTCCAATGCCCCGACCAACTCGCCGATACGGCTCCAATCGGAATGCCCGCCATAGTATTCGGCGGTGGTGCGCGCATGCAGGGTCACGGCCTTGCAACCTTCCTCCTGCGCGATATGACCGGCCTCAAGGAACGTCTCGTGCTCATGGTCGATGCCGACACGGATCTTGGCCGTCACCGGCACATTCGCCGCATCGCAGACCTTGACCACGCGCTGGATGATCTCACGGAACAGATCCGTCTTCCAAGGCAGTGCCGATCCGCCGCCGCGCCGCGTCACCTTGGGTACGGGGCAACCGAAATTGAGATCGACATGATCGGCCATGTTCTCGTCGATAACGATCTTCGCCGCCTGTTCCACGATCGCCGGATTCACGCCGTAGAGCTGCAGCGAACGGATTTTCTCGCCGGGAGCGAAACGGCACAGCCGCAGTGCCTTGGGATTACGGGCCACCAATGCACGCGCGGTGATCATCTCGGCCACATATAGACCGTCCGGACCGTAGCTTTCGCAAATCACACGGAACGGCCAGTTGGTGACTCCCGCCATCGGCGAAAGCACGACCGGAGTGGCGACATGCACGGGCCCCAGATCGACGGGTCTGATAACGGGAGGAACCGACGGCCGTGCCGCGTCGGTACGCGGATCGAGCACGTCGGATTCCTCGTAGGCTGTCACAATGCTATCGGGCATACGAATGCTTTAGTACAGACCACCGGCTTCGGCGATCTTGACGGACTCGGGCCATGCCTCGCCGCCCATCTCGACCGGCACCTGCGGGTAACGGACGTGCTTCTCGCCGATGCGGGCGGCCACGTAATCAGCCACCTTGTCGAGGGCCACACGCTCCTGCTGCATGGTGTCACGTTCACGAATGGTGACGGCCTGATCGTCGAGGGTGTCGAAGTCGACGGTCACGCATAGCGGGGTGCCGATCTCGTCCTCACGGCGGTAACGACGGCCGATGGCACCGGCCTCGTCGTAGTCGATCATCCAGTCGTGCTGACGCAGGTCAGCGGCCAGGTTCTGGGCCACGGACTGCAATTCCGGCTTCTTGCTCAACGGCAGTACGGCGGCCTTGACCGGGGCCAGACGCGGGTCAAGACGGAGCACGGTGCGCTTGTCGACGCCGCCCTTGGTGTTCGGCGCCTCGTCGACATCGTAGGCGTCCACGAGGAAGGCCATGAGGGAACGGGTCAGGCCGGCGGCCGGCTCGATGACGTACGGCACATACTTCTCGCCGGTAGCCTGGTTGAAGTAGCTCAGATCCTCACCGGAATGCTTGGCATGGGCGGACAGATCGAAGTCGGTACGGTTGGCCACGCCTTCGAGCTCGCCCCAATCGGAGCCTTGGAAGCCGAACTTGTATTCGATGTCGACGGTGCGCTTCGAATAGTGGGCCAGCTTCTCCTTCGGATGTTCGTAGTGACGCAGGTTCTCCGGCTTGACGCCAAGGTCGATGTACCACTGGGTGCGGGCATCGATCCAGTACTGGTGCCATTCCTCATCAGTGCCCGGAGCCACGAAGAACTCCATTTCCATCTGCTCGAACTCACGGGTGCGGAAGATGAAATTGCCCGGGGTGATCTCGTTACGGAAGGACTTGCCCATGTTGGCGATGCCGAACGGCGGCTTGGAACGCGAGGAAGTCATCACGTTCTTGAAGTCCACGAAGATGCCCTGCGCGGTTTCCGGACGCAGGTAGTGCAGCGAGTTCTCGTCCTCGACCGGGCCGAGATGGGTGCGCAGCATCATGTTGAAGTCACGCGGTTCGGTCCAGTTGCCGCGGGTGCCGCAGTCCGGGCACACGATGTCCTTCAGGCCGTTCTCCGGCAGCTTGTCGCCATGCTTTTCGGCATAGGACTCCTCAAGCTTGTCGGCACGATGGCGCTTGTGGCAGTTGAGGCATTCGATCAGCGGGTCGTTGAACACGGACACGTGGCCGGAAGCCACCCACACGGCCGGCGGGAGGATGATGGACGTGTCGACGCCCACCACGTCACCTCGGGTGACGACCATGGAACGCCACCATTCGCGCTTGATATTGTCCTTCAGCGCGACGCCAAGCGGACCGTAATCCCATGCGGAACGGGTTCCGCCGTAGATTTCACCGGCGGGGAACACAAAGCCGCGACGCTTCGCGAGGGATACGACTTCATCGAGTTTGGATACAGCCACAATGCACCTTCTGGTTTGAACGGTTTGGGGTCTTTTTACAAGCGCACAGCCTACCGGCATGCACTGACAGCAGACGGGGCTGTCTAACTGGAATCCGTACCGCAGAATGATCTCCCCCGACCATACGTCACACGCATGAAACCATATGTTGGCGATGCCTTCAATCATATGGTCAATGGCAAGGATTTCGGTTGACCCGAATGCCTTGTTTTCGCAGCATGCTCACCGCGATTCACTCGCGGCCCGCACGCGCTTTGACGTAGCCGACGAAGCGGTCGACCGCCTCGGGGGTGTCGTGATGGAAGAAGCGGCACAACACTGTCAACACCCTCGTATAGGTTAAAAGCACTTTGTACATGCAGGGGAGCTTTTCGGCGAATGGTCGAAAGCTGAGAAAGGCGGCAAGCCTGACCCTTTGAACCTGTTGGTTAGGACCAACGTAGGGAGCAGCGTCATGAGTGACAACTCATATATCGATACCTCATATAGCACCTCTATCGATACACTATGCGGAGATGCACTGCGCGAACGGATCGCGCAGGCCGTCAACGATGTACGTGAGCAAACGCCGCTGGCGCAGTCGTTTACCAATTTCGTCACCATCAACCTCGTAGCCAATGCCCAGCTTGCGGCGGGCGGCACCGCGGCCATGAGCTTCCTGCCGGATGACATCGTCGACACCGCCGAAATCGCAGGACCGAACTACATCAATGTGGGCACGCTCCTGCCGTTCTACAAGGAAGCGCTGCCTCAGATCGCCTACGAGCTGCACAAGAACGGCAAGACCTGGGTGCTTGACCCGGTTGCCGCCGGCATCGGCAAGACGCGCACCGCGATTCTCGAATCCTTCCGCATGTATCCGCCGACCATCGTGCGCGGCAACGCCAGTGAAATCATCGCACTCGACGCGATGTGGGGACTCGCCACGTCCGACTCCGTTACTTCCGGCACCCGTCCGGCAGGCGTGGAGGCCGTCGACGAGGTGGACGCCGCGATCGAGGCCGCCCAGCGCATGGCGCGTCACCTGGCGAAGCACTCGCCTTCAGGCAAGGGTGCCGTCGCCGTATCCGGCGCCGTCGATCTGGTGACCGACGGCGAGCATACCTTCCGACTGCCCGGCGGCAGCGCGATGATGACGAAGATCACCGGCGCCGGCTGCTCGTTGGGCGGCGTGACCGCAACGTATCTGGCGGTCTCCGAACCGCTGGTCGCAGCCATTTCCGCATCGTTGCTCTACAATCGCGCATCCGAAATCGCCGAGCAGGAATCCAATGGACCGGGATCCTTCCAGGTCGCACTGCTCGATGCCCTGTGGAATGTGACCGCCGAGCAGGTGGCCGCTTCCGAAATCATCGAGGACTGACGATTCCACCGCACGTCACGCATGCATCGTTCCTTCGATGCCCGGCCATCATGCATGACAACGTGCGATGACAGCAAAATCGTGTACGTACGGCGGCACAGACCGGTAGTTCTGACATCACATCATCACAAGACTTCTGGATTACTTACCACAAACAAGGGGGAACCAACAATGAATGATTATCCATACGCGTCGATGCGCGACTGTTTCGACATGAGCGCGTACTTCGTGGTCGGCCCGCAGGACTGCAAGGGCCGTCCCATCACGGACGTGGTCGATGACGCGTTGCGTGGGGGCGCAACCTTCATCCAGCTGCGTGCCAAGAATACGGACGCCAAGGATCTGACGCTCATGGCACAGGACATCGCGCAGATCATCGAAGACAACGGCAAGTCCGATGCCGTGGCCTTCGTGATCGACGACCGTGTGGATGTGGTCTGGCAGGCCCGTAACAAGGGCATCAAGGTCGACGGCGTGCATATCGGGCAGACCGACATGGAACCGCGTGAAGCCCGCGCGCTGCTTGGCGAGGAAGCCATCGTGGGCCTGTCCGCCGAGACCGAAAGCTTGGTGAGGCTTATCAACGAGCTGCCGAATGGCTGCATCGACTATATCGGCGCCGGACCGCTGCATGTCTCCACCACCAAGCCGGAGGCTTCCGTAGGCGGCAATGACGGTTCCGGGAATACGCTCGACGAGGATCAGATCAACACCATCTGCACGGCGAGCGATTTTCCGGTCGTGGTCGGCGGCGGCGTCACGGCCGATGACATGGAGATGCTGGCCCGTTCGAAGGCGGCCGGCTGGTTCGTGGTGTCGGCGATCGCCGGTGCGGACGATCCGGAGGCGGCCACCCGTGAGATGGTGACCCGTTGGAAGGCCGTACGCGGGGAAACGAAGCATGGCTTCGCGCCGCGAGTGCAGTCGGCGGATACGGCAACGACCACCGATACGCAGATGACGGAGAGCAACAACGGGAAGTTCACGAACGCCAAGGAAGCGAAGGCCTCTTCCAAACTGGCCAAGCAGCAGCGGGTAGACATCGCCGCCCGCGGCTCCAAGCAGCGCGACAAGGCGCATGTCCGCAAAACCACGCCAGTGCATTTCGAAAACCGATTCGGCTCCTACGACCTTGAAGTGCCATATACCGAAATCAAGTTGTCCGACACTCCGGGCGTAGGCCCGAACGCGCCGTTCAAGGATTACAACACCGAAGGTCCCAAGTGCGACCCGAAGGAAGGACTGGCGCCGCTACGTCTCGACTGGATCCGCGATCGCGGGGACGTCGAGGAGTACGAGGGCCGTCGGCGCAATCTCGAGGATGACGGCAAACGCGCCATCAAACGCGGCAAGGCATCCAAGGAATGGCGTGGCCGCCAGCATAAGCCGCTTAAGGCGAAGGACCATCCGATCACCCAGATGTGGTATGCGCGTCACGACATCATCACACCGGAGATGCGTTATGTTGCCGAACGCGAGCACTGCGACGTGGAGCTGGTACGTTCCGAACTGGCCGCAGGTCGCGCGGTCATGCCGTGCAACATCAACCATCCCGAGGCCGAGCCGATGATCATCGGCTCGAGATTCCTTACCAAGCTCAACGCCAACATGGGCAATTCCGCAGTGACCTCCTCCATCGACGAGGAGGTGGAGAAACTCACATGGGCCACCAAGTGGGGAGCCGACACCGTGATGGATCTTTCCACCGGCAACGACATCCACACCACCCGCGAATGGATCCTCAGGAACTCCCCCGTGCCGATCGGCACGGTCCCGATGTACCAAGCGCTTGAAAAGGTGGAGGACGACGCCTCCAAACTCAGCTGGGAGCTGTTCCGCGACACCGTGATCGAACAGTGCGAGCAGGGCGTGGACTACATGACCATCCACGCCGGCGTGCTGTTGCGGTTCGTGCCGATGACCGCCAACCGCATGACGGGCATCGTCTCGCGGGGCGGATCGATCATGGCCGAATGGTGTCTGCAACATCATCAGGAAAGCTTCCTGTATACGCATTTCGATGAGCTGTGCGAGATCTTCGCCAAGTACGACGTGGCGTTCTCTCTGGGCGACGGCCTGCGGCCCGGCTCATTGGCGGATGCCAACGACGCGGCGCAGTTCGCGGAGCTCATGACCTTGGGCGAGCTCACCCAGCGAGCATGGGAGCATGACGTGCAGGTGATGATCGAAGGCCCGGGACACATTCCGTTCGACACCGTACGCATGAACATCGAAATGGAGAAGGCGATCTGCAAGGATGCCCCGTTCTATACGTTGGGCCCGCTCACGACCGACACCGCCCCCGGCTACGACCACATCACCTCGGCAATCGGCGGTGTGGAGATCGCCCGCTACGGCACCGCCATGCTGTGCTATGTGACGCCGAAGGAGCACCTCGGCCTGCCGAACAAGGATGATGTCAAACAGGGCGTAATCGCCTATAAGATCGCCTGCCATGCAGCCGACATCGCCAAACACCACCCGCATGCCATCGACCGCGATAACGCGATGAGCAAGGCGCGCTTCGAATTCCGTTGGCTCGACCAGTTCAATCTGAGCTACGATCCGGACACGGCCATCGCCTTCCATGACGACACCCTGCCCGCCGAACCGGCGAAGATGGCGCACTTCTGCTCGATGTGCGGTCCGAAGTTCTGTTCGATGGCCATCTCGCAGAACATCCGCAGGAAGTTCGGCAATGCCGAGGCGCAGGAAAAGCTCGTGGCCGACGCGCAATGAGCCAGAGCAAACGGTCTCCCCGACCATCCCCAGGCCCTTTCACGACAGCTTCATCCATGGGAATCACAAGATAACAAAGGAGCATTCATGACCAGCACATTGCCACCGGTATTGAGCATCGCAGGATCGGATTCCTCCGGCGGCGCGGGCATTCAGGCCGATCTGAAGACCATGCTCGCCAACGGTGTATTCGGCATGACCGCCATCGCGGCGCTGACCGCGCAGAACACCACCGGCGTGCGCATGGTCACGAATACCCCACCAGACATGCTCGCCGCACAGATCGACGCCGTGTTCGAGGACATTCCACCGCTGGCGGTGAAGATCGGCATGGTCTCCAGCGTCGAGCTGATTGACGTGATCGCCGATCGACTGACCTTCCACAAGGCCACGAACGTCGTACTCGACCCGGTGATGGTGGCCACTTCCGGAGCCAAACTCATCGAGGATGACGCCATCGCGGCGCTGACTTCCCAACTGTTCCCGCTGGCCACGGTGATCACGCCGAACATGCCGGAAACGCAGGCGCTGTGCGATCTGGCCGTCACGCAGGGCGCGCAGCCAATCAACTATGACAATGGCGAAAGCATCTCCACACCCGCCGATATGACGGTGGCAGGGCATCTGCTAGCGGATCATTTCGACTGTGCGGCACTCGTCAAGGGCGGCCATGGCACACAGGATGCCAGTGACGTGCTGGTCGAGCCGAACGGTCGGGTGACCTGGTTCACGGGTCATCGCGTCGATAATCCGAATACGCATGGCACCGGATGCACGCTGTCGTCCGCCATCGCATCGCATCTGGCGCTTGGCGAGGATCTGCCGACCGCCGTCGACCATGCCAAGCTGTATCTGACGGGCGCCTTGGAGGCGCAGCTCGATCTCGGCCATGGCTCCGGCCCGATGGACCACGCGTGGCGGTGGCGCTGACCGTACGGGCTGAACCATCGCATAAGCTGAATCATAATGAAAAGACGAGCCGAAGAAAGGAATACCATGTCCCTTGATCGCAACGCCGAACGGCAGGAGGTGCCGGTCGACCCGGCAACCGGCAAGCCGTATATCAACACCTTGGCCGCCGTCGCCATCTCCCCCGCCGGCGCAAGTCCGGAAAAATCCACCTACGTGTCGCAGGCGGTCGACGTGATTCGCCAATCCGGACTGCCGAACGAGACCAATGCGATGTTCACCAACATCGAAGGCGACATCGACGATGTGCTCAAGGTGATCCGCGATGCCACCATGAAGCTCGCCGGACAGGGCTACCGTACCGACGTGGTGATCAGGCTTGACATCCGTCCCGGATTCGAAGGCCAGATTCACGCCAAGCAGGAACTCGTCGATGAGATTCTTTCCGGCGACCAACAATGATGCGGCACTGACACACCGTCGGTTTTCTCAAGAAATGCAATCCTCCGGAATAAGGGAAGGTATAGTGTTGCCCTTATGACGACGATGAAGGAAATTGCCGAAAAGACCGGTGTGTCCGTATCCACCGTTTCCCTGGTGCTCAATAAACGCGATGTCGGGCGTGTCAAGCCCGACATCGCGCAACGCGTTCGTCAGACCGCCACCGATCTGGGGTATAAGCCCAATCCTCTGGCGCGAAGCCTTCGTACCAGCAAGACCCGCATCCTCGGGTTCATCAGCGAAGAGGTCGCGACCACTCCGTACGCAGGCGGCATCATTCTGGGCGCTCAGGATGCGGCCAGCACCTACGGCTATATGCTGATCACCGTCAGCACCGACGGACAGGCCAGCGAGGAAAGCGAGATCGCCGCACTGAAGCGGTACGGCGTGGACGGCTTCTTCTATTCGAAGATGTCGAACCGCATCGCCACCGTGCCGAAAAGCCTGTCCGATTATCCGGTCGTGCTGGTGGATGCCACCGACGCGAACAACACACTCCCCAGCGTCGAACCGGACGAATTCCAAATCGCCTACGATGCCACCAGTCGTCTGATCGAAGCCGGTTGCGAACGTATCGCCTATGTCGGCTGCTCCGAGAACATGATCGCCCAGGACGGTCGTCTTGCCGGCTACCGCGCCGCATTGGAAGGCACCGACCACGGTTTCGATGCATCGTTGGTATGTAACGTATTGAACAATGGTCCGGCCTTGCGTGCCGTGGATGCATTGTTCAATACGTGCAATCCCGATGGATTCTTCTGTTTCAACGATGCACGCGCCTGGTATGTGTACGAGTGCGCCGCCCGCCGTGGTCTGACCGTAGGCAAGGATCTCTCGGTCGTTGGCGTGGATAACCACCGTGTGTTCGCCGAGACTTTGGAACCACAGCTGACCACCGTGGAACTGCCTCATTACGAGATGGGATATTGGGCCGCCTGCAAGCTGATCTCCATGATCGAAGGCAAACCGGTCGACACCACCAAATGGCCGCGAACCACATCTCCCCTGCCACCGCTTGACGCCCCGATTCCCGCGAAGATTCATTGCGCCCTGATCGAAAAGGGCTCCGTGGCCCGCTGACGCCCCGGCGCCCCACCCCGACGCAAGCCATCGACCATACTCACGACACGCCGAAAGGGTGGTATTGGCATACCCCACTTTCGGCTTCATTCCGGCAATTGTGTATATCCTTTGCGATTATTGACGTCAATCGATTTACGTCAATCGATTGACGTGTTACACTTGAGTCAGTTCGCCACCCGACATGGCAGCTGGGAAGACGAACGGTAAACAATACAACATCAGCAAATAACAGCGGTGTCGCACGGCAGCGGCACCAAGAAGAGAAAAAGAGAAATCAATGGCAAGCTCAACTCGATCTGCATGGAAGAATCCTTCCTATCTGCAGAGCTCCTTTGGCATCTTCATGTTCTTCTGCTCCTGGGGCATCTGGTGGTCCTTCTTCTCCAGGTGGCTTACCGACCCGACCCACGGCCTGGGCATGACCTCCGCCGAGCAGGGCCAGATCTACTCCATCAACTCGCTGGCCACTTTGGTCATCATGTTCGCCTACGGCGCCATTCAGGACCAGCTTGGCATCAAGCGCAAGCTCGTCATCTTCATCTCCGCCGTAGCGGCACTGGTCGGCCCGTTCGTGCAGTTCGTATATGCCCCGATGCTCACCGCCGGCGGCGCAACCCGCTACGCAGGCGTGCTCATCGGCTCCATCGTGCTGTCCGCAGGCTTCATGGCCGGTTGCTCCCTGTTCGAGGCGGTCACCGAACGCTATTCCCGTAAGTTCGGCTTTGAATACGGCCAGTCCCGTGCCTGGGGCTCCTTCGGCTACGCAATCGTGGCGCTGTGCGCAGGCTTCCTGTTCAACATCAACCCGCTGCTCAACTTCTGGGTCGGCTCCATCTGCGGCCTCGGCATGCTGTGCGTCTACGCCTTCTGGGTTCCGTCCGAGCAGAAGGTAGAGCTCAAGAAGGAAGCCGATCCGAACGCCACGCCGACCAACCCGTCCTTCAAGGAGATGATCTCCGTCCTGAAGATGCCGACCCTGTGGGTGCTCATCGTCTTCATGCTGCTGACCAACACCTTCTACACCGTGTTCGACCAGCAGATGTTCCCGAACTACTACGCCTCCCTCTTCTCCACCACTGAAATCGGCAACGCCACCTACGGCACCCTGAACTCCTTCCAGGTGTTCCTCGAGTCCGCCATGATGGGCGTGGTTCCGATCATCATGAAGAAGATCGGCGTTCGCAACTCCCTGCTGCTCGGCGCAACCGTGATGTTCCTGCGCATCGGCCTATGCGGCGTGTTCCACGACCCGATTTCCGTGTCCATCGTCAAGCTGTTCCACTCCATCGAGGTCCCGCTGTTCTGCCTGCCGGCGTTCCGCTACTTCACCCTGCACTTCGACACCAAGCTGTCGGCGACCCTGTACATGGTGGGCTTCCAGATCGCCTCCCAGGTCGGCCAGGTGATCTTCTCCACCCCGCTTGGCGCACTGCATGACGCCATGGGCGACCGTCCGACCTTCTTCACCATCTCCGCCATCGTGCTCGCAGCACTGGTCTACGGCACCTTCGTCATCAAGAAGGACGACCAGGAGGTCGGCGGCGATCCGTTCTACACCGACAAGCAACTCAAGGCAATGGAAGCCTCCAAGGCCAACGCCTGAGTCGCAAATCACGAATCGTAGAACGACCTGAAACGTGGTGCTCGAAGCGGTTTTCCCCTTTTGCCGCTTCGGGCATCATCACCATAACCAAACACATCAATCACATTCCCTCATGAAAGGCAATCAACGATGACTGGCTTCACCCCGGACGCACCGGTGCTCAACGAATTTACGAACCATGGCGAAGAGCTGGCCAAAGCCGAAGCGGGCGTGGCCGCAATGTTCGCCAAGCGCAACAACCGCTGGTATCCGAAGTTCCACATCGCCTCCAACGGCGGATGGATCAACGATCCGAACGGCCTGTGCTACTACAAGGGTCGCTGGCACGTGTTCTACCAGCTGCACCCATATGGCACCCAGTGGGGCCCCATGCACTGGGGTCACGTCTCCTCCACCGACATGGTCAACTGGAAGCGCGAGCCGGTCATGTTCGCCCCGTCTCTTGAGCAAGAGAAGAACGGCGTGTTCTCCGGTTCCGCGGTGATCGGCGACGACGGCGAGCTCAAGTTCTACTACACCGGCCATCGTTGGGCCAACGGCGTGGACAACACCGGCGGCGACTGGCAGGTGCAGATGCTCGCCGAACCGGATAACGACGAGTTGACCAGCGCTACCAAGCGCGGCATGATCATCGATTGCCCGACCGATCAGGTGGATCACCACTATCGTGATCCGAAGGTGTGGAAGACCGGCGACAAATGGTACATGACCTTTGGCGTCTCCTCCGCTGAGAAGCGTGGCCAGATGTGGCTGTTCTCCTCCGACGACATGGTGCGCTGGACCTATGAGCGCGTGCTGTTCGAGCATCCGGATCCGAACGTGTTCATGCTTGAATGCCCGGACTTCTTCCCGATTCGAGACGCGGAAGGCAACGAGAAGTGGGTCATCGGCTTCTCCGCCATGGGTGCGAAGCCGAGCGGTTTCATGAACCGGAACGTGAACAATGCCGGATACATGATCGGCACGTGGACCCCGGGTGAGGCTTTCCAGCCGGAAACCGAGTTCCGCCTGTGGGACTGGGGTCACAACTACTATGCCCCGCAGTCGTTCAATGACGGCAAGCGCCAGATCGTCTACGGCTGGATGAGCCCGTTCGTCGAGCCAATTCCGATGCAGGACGACGGCTGGTGCGGCAACCTGACCCTGCCTCGTGAGATCACGCTGGGTGCCGATGGCGATCTGCACACCGCTCCGGTCGCCGAGATGGAAGGTCTGCGCGAGGACACGTTCGACCATGGCGCGATCTCGCTGGGCGTCAATGGAGAGAAGACCATCTCCGATGACGCCGAGGCCGTCGAAATCGAAATGACCATCGATCTCAACGCCTCCACCGCCGAACGTGCCGGACTGAAGATTCATGCCACCGAGGACGGCGCCTACACGTATGTGGCATTCGACGCTCAGATCGGACGCGTGGTGATCGACCGTCAGGCCGCCGCACAAGGCGACCGCGGCTACCGCGCCGCACCGCTTTCCGATGAGGAGCTGGCCTCCGGTGAGCTCAAGCTGCGTGTGTATGTGGACCGTGGCTGCGTCGAAGTGTACGTGAATGACGGACGCCAGGCCATGAGCTCCTTCAGCTACGCATCCGAAGGACCGCGCGCCATCAAGCTTGTCGCCGAATCCGGCACACTTGAAGTCAAGTCACTTAAGCTTCACCACATGAAGTCCATCGGTCTGGAGTAAATCCCGATCCACACGGATCATAGTCCAGCGAAGAACCTACGCCGGAGGAATGGTAGCGGAAAGCGCCCATTCCTCCGGCGATTTCGTAATCTCCATATGTCCGCCGCGGTCCTCGATCAGACGCCCATACCGCGCCAAGCCGCTGCCATGCACCAAATCAGCATCACGGTTGGCAGGAGTATCGATAAGCGCTATGTGCACGGCGTCGTCTTCGATGCCGACAGTCAGCACATATCCTTCCGAAAGTTCGGCATGTTTGATGATGTTGCCGTACAGCTCCTCCACGAATCCGGCAATCAGATCATCGCAGGCGACTTCGCCTTCGCCGGAGACGATCGTCCTTCCGGAACAGCCCAGTTTGGTAAGCCTACGTTCCATGAGCTCGGAAATATCCTGCAGTTTCGACCGCAATGTCACTCCATTCCGCATCGGTTGCGCCTTCGCCGAGCCGCGAGACCGCGCATCGCCGGAATCTTGAGAGCCCTCGTCCCGTTCGATCAGATCAATGACCCGATGCGTATGGGTCAGCGCATTCGCCGCGACGGACCGCAATTCACGCAGCTCGGCATCATCGGGAACATGCCCTTCGGCGATGTCGCCGTCGATGCGCAACACCAGATAGGCCAGATCATTGGACACATGATCGTGGATGCTTCTCGCCGCACGGGCACGCCGCCGCCGCTGTTCCGCACGCATCCGTTCCAATTGCCCGTCATATCGTCGGCGCATGCAATAGCCGCCGAATACGAATCCAATCGGCAGCACGCACACCATAATCATCACCTGCCATGGGAAACCGGATGGCGTTACGATTTCGACATTCGCATCACCGCTGCTTCCGGAATCGCCATAGACATCATCCGTTTCAGCGGACCCTTGTACTGCGGACCGTTCCGGCGACGATGCAGACGTTGCCATGAACGGCATGTCCGCATCATGTATCAGCGGCGCGATGCCTTCGCACATCATCAGCCAGGCGACCATCGCAAGCATCGCACATATGCCGGCGACGACCGCACGCCGGAATGCCATCACCGCCAACGAGACCAACATCAACGCAGTCAGGCCGACCGGCGTCACGCCAGCCACCAGGCATAGGACGATCCACATCGCAACGGTCGCCATTGCGGCCCTTAGGGGAAAGCGAAGCATCAGCATCGCTACGCATGTGGCGAGAAGCACACAGCAGCCCAGCGGAATCCCGATCTCCCCGATCAGCATATGCCAGATGGCTTCCGCGGCCGAGCCCACGCCAAGTGATATCAGAGCGACCGTCCTCCACTTCATCAGAACTCATGCCTCCGTATGCAGATCGCGATGGCATGCGCCCTCGAGCGTGCGTTCAGTTTCATGGTCGCCCGTCGTTCGAAGGTGGCGACCGTCGCCACGCTTACACCCATTCGCCCCGCGATTTCCTTGGTATTCAGCCCATCCGCATAGAGTCGAAGCGTTTCGCGTTCCTTGTTCGACAGTTTGCCCTGCCTGGCATACTGCTGATCCTCTATGTAGTTGCTGGCATCCTGCAAATCCATGAACCGTACTGCTTCGCCATTGGTCGCCTGCGTCGCTTCGGAAGTCCGCCCGCCTTCGACTCCATCACATGCTTTGATCGGCATTCGATACGCCTTGCCTTGCGCCGCATCGCAAATGGCGTTCCTGAGATTCGCTATATCCGTTTTCGCGACCAGCGCCTGCATGCCGCTGAAGGCCGCCGCCTCCCGGAAGCTCGATACGGTGTAGGAGGTGACGCCCACGATGCCGACCTGTGAGGTGCGGGCCCGAATCGCGCGGCTGATTTCCGGACCGTCCGCACCCGCCATGGCCATATCGGTGACGAGCACATCCGGACGTTTGGCCGTGCTGACGCAACGACTGATCGCCACCGCACCTATGTCGGTGGTCCAAATCACTTCGAAGCCGGCATCAAGCCGTTCTATCAACGTTTTCATTACCGTAAGCGCATATGGGTCGTTGTCTACGATTCCGATTCGAATGGTCACGGCAGGCCCTTTCCTACGTTTCTATCATTATCCGAAATGCACGATGCCGGGCAAGTTGTCATTGAGGCTCTGACAAAAGATGACCTTCCACGCACGGTTCGATATGCTGAAAGCCAACAGACGGCAATCCGCCATTTCGAAGATGACAGGCGGGTCTCATACCAGGTACGAACACCAGACATATCGGCATATTGTAAAGGAAAGGACAGGCCATGAAGCGCATCGATCTGAAGGGCACGACCATAGTCACACCGAAGTCGGCGCAACGAAACAAGGCCGGCAGACGTGTCATCATCGCGATCATCGCGGCGGTACTTGCCATCGCAATCGTAGTGACGGGGGGATTCTGGTATTTCGCTTGGGGCGGACGTTACACGGTGGCCGACCTGTTCAGGCCAAAGGCAGTTGCGGCGAGCGATGCCGCGGTGGAGTCATCACGGTCGTTCGCCTACGAAAGCGCGGTGAAGTTCCTTGCCAAGCAGAAGAACGTCAACTACTCCCCCGCTTCGTTGCAGATGGCGTTGCTGGTCGCCGCGCAGGGAGCGAAAGGCGATACGCTGTCGCAACTGCAACAGGCGCTGGCCAGTGAGAAGCTGAGTGACAGCGATCTTACGTCGATCTACCGGTCGATTATCGGCAAACGCAGCGGCAAGTCACGTTTGGATGCGGCGAACTCGATATGGGCCCGTCGCGGTCTTACGCTGAACAAGGACTACACCGATGCCGTACGACGTATCTTCGGGACGCAAGTCAAGCGCGTCAAGGCATTCGACAACGACACCAACAAGGCGATGAGCACATGGATCAGCGACCAGACTCGCGGCATGTTGAAACCCGAAATCGACACTCCCAAGAATAACGGCATGTCGATTCTCAATACGCTCTACGCCGACGGCCGTTGGAGCGACCCGTTCGACAAGGCATCCACCAAGAAGTCCACTTTCCACACGCTGCAGGGTTCGACGAGCACCATTGATTTCATGCATAAGACCTTCGAGACCGAACAGCATGCGGATGATGTCGACGCGTACACGAAAGGCGACGGCTGGCAACGCGTGGATCTTACGTTTGACAATGGCGGACGCATGAAGATTCTGCTACCGGACAACAACACACGGTTCAAGGCGTTGCGAGGTGACGCCGCCGCATTACGTAAGGCGTTCTCCGCCAAATCGAATGCGCAGAGCGATACCGAAGTCAATGTAAGCCTGCCGAAGTTCAGCATCGACAGTACGTTCGACAGTGATTCAATGATCAAGGCGATGCAAGAGATGGGCGTCACCGACGCCTTCAACGTGGATAAGGCTGATTTTTCTGGAATGTCGGATGCGCAGATGTTCATCGGAGCGATCGTTCAGGGCACGCGCATCGAAGTGACGGAGGCTGGGGCCAAGGCCGCGGCTTATACGCAAATCGATATGGAATTGGCGATGATGCCCGTCGAAATCGTCGATTTCAATGTGGACCGCCCATTCCTCTACGAATTCGACTCCCCTGACGGTCTGCCGTTGTTCATCGGCGCCGTGACCGAACTGTAAAACAGTCTGATTTCCACGGAAAGCGGCTTATTCATGACACCCACGTATCATGAATAAGCCGCTTTCCGTGGAAATCCGCCATTTACTGTTGGAGATAAGTCACAATCCATCCGAAAACACGATAATGCACTCCGCACCATGACTTATACTGGTCTGCCGGTAATGAACTTTTCTGACCGGAGGGCGGGCAGGCTCCTCACCTTACTGATTCCCCTCCGCCGGTCGCGTGGGCGCCCACTTTGGCGCAGAAAGCAAGGTGAACGATGGCTCAAACGCGCGTTCAACACATCCCTTCGGCTGGGAACAAGGCCTCCGCGACGGCGCCTGCGACTTCGGATTCCGTCATCATTACGGCACTGCATCGCTTCATGACAATCTGCACAAGACGCGTTCCCACAATTGCCGCAATCGTGTTGCTACTGGTGATCTGGGAGACTTGGGTACGGCTCGGCCATGTGCCGAGCACGATGATCGCCGCTCCGAGCGAAATCGCACAGGCCACCGTCGAAACCTGGCCGACGCTTTGGCCCGCAACGCAGGTCACGTTATTGGAAGGCACCGTCGGATTCCTGTTCGCCGTAGCATGCGGCATTCTGATTGGCATTCTCCTGTACTGTTCGCGCACGGCGAACGCCGCATTGTTTCCGCTGCTGTCGGCCGCGCAGACCATGCCGCTGATCTCGATCGCCCCGTTGTTTCTGATCTGGTTCGGTTTTGAGATTTCCGGCAAAATCGTGATCGTGACGGTTTTCGGCCTGTTCCCGATCGCGGTGCAGACGATTCGCGGGCTCGAGGCAGTGCCGCAATTTTATTCCGATGTCGCGTTAACCTGCGGTGCGACGAAGACGTGGACCCTGTGGCACGTGAAGCTGCGCGTCGCCGCACGGCAGATCTATGGCGGCATCCGCGTCTCCGCAGCCTACATTTTCGCCACCGCCGCGACCGCGGAATATCTGGGCGCACGCAAAGGCCTCGGCATCTGGCTGCAGGCGGCATACAACTCGTTCCGCACACCGCTGATCTTCTCGGCCACACTGGTCATCATCGTGATCACCGGCATGCTCATGTGCCTGGTGAACCTGAGCGAACGTATCATCCTCGGCCCCGCCGACGCCGACGAGGATCCGGATGCGGAGCAGTGAAACCCTCAGTTCCATCACACGTCACACCAACCCGTATAATGGGTGACGCTGTTAAGCCAATGTGTGGCAAACCGGCCATATTCCGCCGCCCGCTGGGTACATCCATAGGGCACATAAGGAGTCGTCGGGGGCATTGGACGAGCGGAGGGCGTGGGCCCTTCGTACCGTTTTCTGCCCGAACTCCGCCCGCAGCACATCCCTAGAAAACGGTAGAGAAGCAAGATTCAAGGGAAATCACATCGTATGAAGAACAGCATCTTCAGCAAATTCGCCGGCAAGGCAATCGCACTACTGGGCTCTGCGGCCATGGTTTTCAGCGTCTCCGCATGCGGCCAGAGCAACGACACCTCCGCCCAAACCGATTCGGATGGCCTGACCAAGGTGACGTTCATGCTTTCCTGGGCTCCGGATACCAACCATATCGGCGTGTACGTGGCTAAGAACAAGGGCTATTTCAAGAGCGTCGGCCTTGACGTGGATATCGTAGCCGTAGCGCAGGCCGGCGCCGAGCAGGCCGTCAACAACGGCGTGGCCGACTTCGCGCTGTCGAATCTCACCAATGTGAGCATGTATGCCGTCAAGGGCGCGAAGATCAAGCAGGTCATGCAGGTGCAGCAGAAGCCGAGCGCCATCTGGTGCTCGCTGGCGTCCAACACTGAGATCACGTCCCCGAAGGACTTCGACGGCAAGACCTTCGCCACCTTCGGCTCGAACGAATCCGACGCGGTGATCCGCCGCATGATCCAGACCGACGGCGGCAAGGGCACCTTCGACAAGGTGACCGTCGGCACCTCCACCTTCCAGACCCTGTCCAGCAAGAAGGCGGACTTCGGCGGCTTCTACGCCACTTGGGAGGGCGTGCAGGCCGACATGTACGGCCCGAAACTCAACTGCTTCACCGAACCCGATTACGGCGTGCCCGGCAATGCCGACACCATCGGTGTGATCACCAGCGACAAGACCATATCCTCCAATCCCGATCTGGTGAAGAAGTTCGTCGAGGCCACCAAGAAGGGCTACGAATACGCGTATTCCAATCCGGACGATGCAGCGGAAATCCTTGTGAAGGAGGCTCCTGATGCGAATCTCAAGCCCGCATTCGTCAAGAAGAGCATGAAGACGATCGTGGACGGCCAGTATTGGGGAGATCCGTCCAAAATCAAGGACGGTTCGTTCGTGTTCGGCACGAACGACACCGAAGGTGCGCAGGAGTATTTCGACTTCCTCGCGCAGGAGGACGCCTACACCGATTCGCACGACAAGGTGATTCACGAGGCTCCGCAGGCCGATGATCTCGCCACCGACGAATTCCTGAAGTAGGTAACGACATGCGCCTTCGTGCCGAATATGCGGAACACGCTTGGAACACGCGTGATAACACTGCATGTTCGGCACGTCTTCTACGGCATCGATTCGGTACAGTGAATGCATGACCATACAGTCTGAAGAACCCATGAACGACCGCAAACTGATTCTCGACGTGGACACCGGCATCGACGATGCCTTGGCTTTGGCGTATCTTGCGACTTTCGATGATGTCAACCTGCTCGGCGTAGTCGGCACATACGGCAATGTCGCGATGGGAAAGGCCGTTCGCAATACGCAGTATGTGCTGGAGCGGTTGGGGCTCCGGCACATTCCAGTGATGCGCGGATCGTCGCATCCATCTTGGGCTGCATCATTCATTCCTGACGCCGGCTGTGCGCAGTTCCACGGCACGGACGGATTGGGAGGATTCGGGCCAGACGCTTCCGCACTTGCCGGAATGTCCGATTCTGGCGAAACGGACATTCCGGCCACTTCCGCACCCACTTGCATGTCCGATTCGGCCGAATCGGACATGTGCAGGCTGATTTCCGTCGGCGGCTATGACGTGCATGACCCGCACGCGAATCCTGCCGCTGACTCGTTTTCACTTACCTTCTCCTCCCCCGATGCCGCAAACGTCCCTTGCTCCCCTGTCCTGTCGGAAGGCGTGCGCTTCATCATTGACACGGTCCGCCGATATGGCCGTAACGTCACGGTGGTGGCCACCGGCCCACTAACCGATGTCGATATGGCTCTTACCGCAGCACCGGACATCGCCGGCAGACTGCGACTGGTGATGATGGGCGGCACACTCACCCAGGAAGGCAACTGTTGGGATCTGACCGCCGAAACGAACATCATCCAAGATCCCGAAGCAGCGGACCGTGTGTTCCATTCCGGCGCGGATATCACCATGATCGGTTTGGATGTAACGCACCAGTGTCTGCTGGGCGGCATGGCCACTCGACGTTGGAGGAAAACTGCCGACCTGCGGGCGCACGCCAGGCTGGATCCATCGGCATCCTTGGAAGGCGCTGCATGCTCACATCGCTTATCCGACCCAGGCACGCTGCGATTCCTTGCCGATATCGCTGACTTTTCCATCGCCGCCAATCTCAGGGCCGACGCACGCCTCTTTTCCGCAGGCATGCCACTGCATGATCCGCTCGCCGCAGCCGTCGCCGTCGATTCGACGTTGGTCCGCTGCCTTGACCTGCCGATGAAGGTCGAGACGAAAACGGGTGACTTCCACGGTACGCGCGGCCGTACCGTCGGCGATCCGGAGGGCCTGATCAATCCGCAGGCGCCCCGCATCCATGTCGCATTGCATGTCGATGCCGAACGCTTCGTAGATGAATTCGCGAACCGTATCGACGGCATCCGGCCTTAGTCGGGCTGTACCGGCACGGCACTTGGTGGTTCGTTCGGACGAAATTTGGAAGATGGTGGTTTGTTCGGACGAAATCAGCCCGGATTTCGTCCGAACAAACCACCAATTCCGTAGAAACGTCTGAACACACCACCATCAGCCATAATTAGCCGCACGATTCCCGCCTTGGCACACGCGCACTCTCCAATCGCCGCGTCAGGGTTCGAGCATCGTCCAAATCCGTGTAATACATACGAATCATGTCCACGCCTTGCTTGCCCAAACACCGCTGCCGATCGCGCTCCTCATCGACAACCTGCCTAATCGTGCGTCCCGAGGTCATCGACGGATCCACATATTTTCGTACCCCATCAAATTCCCCGGCGATCAACGTGCCGTCCTCGCGTTTCCACAGGAAATCCACCCTATGCATATGACCGTGACGATTCGAGCAGGGAAACTCAGCCTGAATCCAATGCACAGGAAATCCCAACTCATCCAATACCGCACGGCATTCCGATTCTCCGCCGTTCTCGCTGCCACCATTGCCCTTGGCGATTACGGAGCGAATGCGTTCCCTGCCGCGCAGCATCGGAAGAGCATCCGCATACGCCAGCAACGACTCGATCGTGATTCTTCCCTGACGCAACGCGGAATCAATCGGTGCCAACGCGTAGCGAAACGGCATCATCGCGGCGCAATCGACAAGCGTGCGCTGGATTGACGTCACATGCACGCCGTCAATGACTACGGCATCGGGATCATTGAGAACGTGATACCGTACGTTCGCCTGGCTTTTAGAACGACGGCACCGATCCACTGCGACATGAATTGGATACAGCTGCCGGTATGAGCATTCCAAACCGTGCATGACCGCCGCGCTTGCCCCGCAGAACAACCATTGTTCATGCCATTGCCCCAGCGAACGGATGACATGTCGCAACCGTTCATGCTGGTCAAGACGCTCCCAATACTCCTTGACCGCATATAGACCGCGATATACCCGCACAATACTGCCTTGCTTGACACGTCGCGAAACCACCTTGACATCCGTATCCCAGAACGGACGCATGCAACGTCGCTCCTGCTGCGCCTTCGCAATCAGGAGATTCAAAGAACAGTGCGCTTCTTTTTCACCCATTTGCGCAGTCTAAACGACCTGACCATGTCAAGACAAGTTGACGGTGCGGTCGGAAGGGCCGGGCTAAGGCACACGTGTGCGACTCATTCGGACGAAATCAGGGAATTGGTGGCTCGTTTGGACGAAATCGGCCCTAATTTCGTCCAAACGAACCACCAATTTCACGGAAACGTCCGATTGAACCGCCAAGAATGCCTGGCAGATTCCAAAATGCCTGGTGAAATCCTACTTCTTAACCCCACCGAACCGGCGGTCACGGTCAACATAGTGGCTGATGGAACGCCACAACACCTCACGGCCGCAGTCGGGGAAGAGCTCCGGCACGAAGTCGAGTTCGGCGTAGGCGGCCTCCCACGGCAGGAAGTTGGAGGTGCGCTGTTCGCCGGAAGTACGAATCACCAGATCGCAATCCGGAATGTCCGGATTGTACAGGTGATCGGCGATCATCTTTTCGGTCACACGGTCGCCGGAAATCCTGCCGTCACGCACCTCGCGCGCGATGGCTGCACAGGCGTCGGCGATTTCGGCACGGCCTCCATAATTCAGGCAGAACACCACATCGATGGTCTTGTTGTTCTTGGTGCGCTCCTGCGCCACCTCAAGTTCGTCGATGACGGACTTCCACAGTTTCGGGCGGCGACCGGACCAGCGCACGCGTACGCCCCACTCGTCCATCTGCGCCACACGACGGTGGATGATGTCGCGCGAGAAGCCCATGAGGAAGCGCACCTCCTGAGGCGAGCGCTTCCAGTTCTCAGTGGAGAACGTGTACAGCGACAAGTAGCGTACGCTCGCCTCGATGGCACCGGCAATGGTGTCGAACACCACCGGTTCGGCGGCCTGATGGCCGTCGGTGCGGATCAATCCGCGCTGCTGCGCCCAACGACCGTTGCCGTCCATGATTACGCCCACATGGCGCGGTACCTTGTTCTTCGGGAAATCGGGAATAATCGACGGATCGGAAAAAGGAGCCGCCGGAATGTCAAGCGACTTGTAGTCCACGTTCTCAAAAGCCATACCCGCTAATCTAGCAAGCGCAGCGAACGAATCGGCCGCTCCAGATAGTACTCGCCCCATTTTTCCACCAATTGGCGGGTTTCGGCGGTCAGTGGTGCCGTATCCAACTCTCCCCAATCGCCGTCGACCAGCGCCTGCATCTGGCAGAGTGTGTTCCAAGGAATCAGCGTGGATTCCGGAGTGTGGTCGGCGGAGCACATCACGCCACCGGCTGGAATCGAAAAATACCAGGTCCTTCCGGCATCGATCGGATCTCCGCAGACCACGCAGGCACGCAAGCGCGGAGTCCATCCTGCAAGTGCCAATGCCCGCATCACATAGGAGTCTCCGATCGCATTCGAATCATGCGCATGTTTGGCAAGCGCATTCAACGCACCCAACACCAGCCGGTACTGCATCGTCATACGCTCGTGTTCGCCGGCCACGAGTTTGTCGGCGGTTTCGGCAATCACATTGGCTGCGGCATAGGCGCCATAGTCGGCGCAGATCGGTCCGGCATAGGCGGAAATCGATTCGGCCTGTGAGATCACATCAAGGGAGCGGCCTTCGGCTACCAGCACATCCACACGCATGAACGGTTCCAGACGCCCGCCGAACCGTGATTTGGTACGGCGCACGCCTTTGGCAACGGCACGGATCTTGCCGTGGTCGCGCGTCAACAAGGTGATGATGCGATCGGCTTCACCGAGTTTTGCCGTGCGCAGCACGACTCCTTCGTCCTGATACAACGGCATGATGTGCACCTCCTTTCCGGATAATCGCCCTGCGTTGTCTCTTCCGGCCCCAGCGGATACTTCAGTAGATGAACAGTCCCCAGAAGGCGAAGACCAGCAGCACGTCCAGCATGGCGATAGCTGTCAGCCAGAACAATATGCGACCGAATCGTGTGGAGGCAAGCACCGGCTGCCGGCCGGAGACTATTTCCCTGATGGCGCCTTGACGTGGAGGCCATTGCGCAAGACCTCGACTGCCCGCCACTTCGATCAGTCTCATGAACACACGCGACCACGCCCAGACCACGGCCACGCAGACAATCTGGATGACGGGCCAACTCCAATACATCATGCCCGGATTCTCGGCTGGCGCACTGCCCCATGCCAATTTGACCACGCCCATGATCACTTCGCCCAGGCCCGCGAAGAACAATACCAATGTGGCCATGGTGGCGATGGTCAGCGTGACCAGCGCATTGCCGAAACCATGAGCGAACCCTAGGCGGTAACGACGCCGATGTGCGCGAGCCCAAATCTTACGGATCAACACCGCCAGCCATACCACTGCAATCGCCAGCAGCAACAACAGCATGCTGACATGCAATACGACCAGATAGATGGTCAGGCCTCGATTCGCCTTCAACTCGAACGGTACCGCAATCGACTGGTACAGTTCGGTTCCGGCAACGCGTTCACTGGTCTGTGTCAGACCTTCCGTCGTGCCGACGGCCCAACTGATCACATCATTGACATAGTCGTCGGCGAACGGCGTGCCGGTGTTCGCCTCGTCCCCCAGGCGCAACACATGATTGGCGATCGGGTAGCTGCGTACGGTCACGTCCCAGTTGCCGGCCTTGTGCGCCATATCCACGATTTTTTCGGTGCCTTCGACCTGTGCGGTCATCACATCCTTGGTACCGTAGGCCACCAGCGTCGGTATCGAATAGGCCTGCGGCACCAGCGTCTCGATATCGAAATTGGTCAGTCCGAACAGTTCCGGATCGATGTTGAAGACGCGACGCACGATCGACTGGTAGCCGTCATGCGCGCCAACCAGCGCGAAATCCTGCGCGGCAAGAAATCCCAACGAATGTCGTGGCGAGTAGACCATGGGGCTGAGGAGCACCTGAAACGCCACGTCATGATCCTGCTGCAGCAGATATGAGGAGATCCATGTGCTTTCGGAAGTCGCATAAATGCCGACCTTCGTCTCGCTCACATTGTCGAGGGAGCGCAGATATGTGATGACCTGATCGTAGATGGCGGCCGATCCCGGATAATCACGAGTCGCATCATTGGTGGACCACACCGGCTTGTCGAGCACGGCTGTGACGAAGCCAGCGGAGGACAGATCGTAGGCGATGTCGCCGAAGGAATTGTCGCAGGTTCCGTACCCGGCTCCGTGCATGAAAACTACGCCGGGCCGATTGCCGCCGGCGCCTTTCGGTTCACGGATGAGCACTTTGATTTTTTGGATTTCCCCAGTGGATGGCTGTTTCGCGTCGATGGTGATGTAGCGTTGACTCACCTCATAGTCGCCCTGTTGGGCGACGGCCTTGCCGGTCGTGTCGTCGAAGGTGATCGCAGTATCGGACGCCAGTGTTTCGATGGTCTGTCCGGTCGGTTCGTAATTCCACGTGGTCGCGGTCAGATTCGAGATGGAAACCAGAACACCCAGCAGAATAATGAAGATGGGCAGGCTTACCATCAACCGTCTGCCGCGCGACCATGCCCGCGCCGGGCGAGCGGTTTGAAGCTGACGTTCCTGATGTGACACGCCGTTCATTCTACCGACTCCGGCTGAGATGACCTTCAGTGCGTAACGGGTACGACCACCGGTCCGGTGGCGTTGACCGGCACCTGACCGTCGCTTTCCATCTGTGCGGCGATATCCTGCGCCTTGGTGAGCAGGGTTTCGACGATCTGGTCTTCCGGCACGGTCTGGATGACTTTGCCTTTGATGAAAATCTGTCCCTTGCCATTGCCTGACGCCACGCCCAGATCGGCTTCGCGAGCTTCGCCGGGGCCGTTGACGATGCAGCCCATTACGGCCACGCGAATCGGCGCGGTGATATCCTTCAGCCCCTCGGTCACGGCATTGGCGAGCTGTATCACATCGACCTGCGAACGGCCGCAACTCGGGCAGGAAATGATGTCGAATTTGCGTTGCCGCAGTCCCATGTATTCGAGCAGCTTGCAGCCGACCTTCACTTCCTCGACCGGCGGAGCGGACAATGACACACGAATCGTGTCGCCGATACCCTCCGCCAGCAACGCGCCGAACGCGAGACACGACTTGATGGTGCCCTGCCATGCCGGACCTGCCTCGGTGACGCCGAGGTGCAACGGCCAGTCGCCTTTGGAGGCAAGCAGACGGTAGGTTTCGACCATGGTAATCACATCATGGTGTTTTACGGAGATCTTGAAGTCATGGAAGCCGACGTCCTCGAACATGTGGGCTTCTTTCATGGCGGAGGCGACGAGCGCTTCCGGGGTCGGACCGCCGTATTTGGCGTACAGTTCCTTGTCTAGCGATCCTGCGTTCACGCCGATGCGCAAGGAGATGCCCGCATCGGTGGCCGCCTTGCAGATGGAGGGACCGACTTCGTCGAATTTGCGGATATTGCCCGGATTCACACGTACCGCGGCACAGCCGGCATCGATGGCCTGAAACACGTATTTGCTTTGAAAGTGAATGTCGGCGATGATCGGAATCGGCGATTTCCTTACGATTTCCGGCAAAGCGTCGGCATCATCCTGGCTGGGCACGGCCACACGCACGATGTCGCAACCGGCTGCGGTCAGTTCAGCGATCTGCTGCAGGGTCGCGGGAACATCGGCTGTGAGCGTATTGGTCATGGACTGCACGGAGATCGGCGCTCCACCGCCGACAGGCACCGGCCCCACCATGATACGGCGGGATTCGCGGCGCGGGTGCAGCGGACTTTCGCTGATGGCGGCTTCACCGGTCTTGCGGAACGGCTTTTCGATTTCTGGCATCGTCAATAATCCTTGTAAGTCAAAGCATCGTCGGCGGAGCCAACGAAACCACTACTGAGCAAACCACTACTTATTTATCAGTTCGTCGGCACGACGGCGAGCTTCATGTTCGAGTTGGCTCATTTCCTCCACGGATGCGAACAGCGGATTGCCTCGCATTTCACGGTCCATGTCGTCAAGCACCTCTTTGACGGTATCGACGATGCCAAGGTACGGTAGACGATGCTCCAGGAAGGCATGCACAGCCTGTTCGTTGGCCGCGTTCAGTACCGCGGTATGCTTTTCGGACGCCTCAAGGCAGTGGCGTGCAAGGTTTACGGCCGGGAACGCCTCATCATCAAGCGGTTCGAAGGTCCATGTGGCAGCCTTCGTCCAATCACAGGCCGCAGCGACATCGCCAAGTCGTTCCGGAGCGGAGAGTCCCAACGCGATCGGCAGCCTCATGTCTGGTGGCGAAGCCTGCGCAATGGTGGCGCCATCACGGAACTCGACCATCGAATGCACGATGGACTGCGGGTGCACGGTCACCTCGATGCGGCTTGGCGGCACGTCGAACAATCGGCTCGCCTCAATCACTTCCAAGCCCTTGTTCATCAACGTGGACGAGTTGATGGTTACGACCGGCCCCATATGCCAAGTCGGATGGTTCAATGCCTGCTCGGGCGTGATGTCGATCATTTGATTGCGCGTCCAACCGCGGAACGGACCGCCGGATGCGGTTACGACCAGTTTGGACACCTCGCCATGCGTGCCGGAACGCAGCGACTGCCAGATGGCGGAATGTTCGGAATCGACCGGGTTGATCTGCTGCGCACGAACCTGCGCGTCGAACAGCAGGTGACCGCCGGCCACCACGGATTCCTTGTTCGCCAATGCAAGCTGGGAGCCGGACCGCAGCGCCGCAATGGACGGCTCAAGACCAATCGAACCGGTAATGCCGTTGAGTACCACATCGGCACCGGAACCGGCCATATTCACCACGGCTTCGGGGCCGGCGGTCACTTCGACATGTGCAGCTCCCGCCTGTGCCAGAGCATCACGCAACGGTTGCACGGCATGCTCGTCGAACACGGCCACGCTTGAAACGTGAAATTGCGCGGCCTGCCGGGCAAGCAGGTCCACATGCGCACCGCCGGCCGCCAAACCGACCACGTCGAAGCGATCGGGATGGCGTGAGATGACGTCGAGGCCCTGCGTGCCGATGGAACCGGTGGATCCAAGAATTACGACTGTTGAAGTCTGCATAAGCTATGCGTTTTCTCCAGTGTTGATAGATGCGACAATCCGATGATCGACCGACGACAGTTGCCGATCAGTCATCGAATGTCGGGAAGGACAGATCGGGAATGTCGACGTTCAGGCCATGCGAATCACCGGGGAACAGCGGCGAAACCTTCGATTCGTCCTTCTTCTCCTCGGTCTTGCCCGCATCCTCCACAGTAGGGGCCTCAGGCTTCGTGGCGGTTCCGGCGGGTTCAGCCGGTGCCGCCGAAGGTGCGGAAGCGCTCGAAATGTCAATGGACGGAGGAACCGGCGTATGCTGGGCGGCCAACAACGAGGTCATGGAGCTCAGGTCGAGAGCGTCGGTATTGACCTGTGGCACGCTTGGGACGGACAGATCCGGAACATACGGCGCAGACGAGGTTTCGGCCGGGGACGGCTCGTCGGTCGATTCAGCCATATGGGCCAAAGCGGCCAGCGAGGAATCGGCAGCGGGCTCAGCCGGTTTGTAGGCCGGGGCCGCAGGAGCGAAGCTCGGCGGCATATCAGAAACGGGAGCTTCAGCGTTCGCGTCTTCCTCGGCCTTGTTTTCCACGGAGGCGCGAGTGACGGACGGTTGGAATACCGGAGGCACGGATGGCGGGAGCGTCGCCGATGTCTCCGCCTCCGGCGTGCTGACGGGAGAGACGGCCGGGGCCGCGAAAATCTCACGTTCGGCCTTGTTAAGCGCATCGAACGACTCGCCCGGCTTCGAAGCCGTTTCGTCGTCATGTTCCGTCGTCATCGCAGGCTTGGCGAACAGCGGAGCGATCAACTGGGTCTCTTTGGCATCGGAGGAGGCCGACGTCTGCTGCAAGGTCTCAGTGGGCTCGCCCACGAAATCGGCCACGCGGGCGTATGACTCCAGACGGGTCAGCAGCTGCACGCATGAACTCAGGTAATAGTCCACCTGACGTTCGTCATAACCCCGCTTGCCCTTGCGTTGCGTGAAGATCACGTTGGCGACGGACGTCGAATTCAGATCGACGAGATGCTTGGCATCCTCACGGGAGATCTTTTCGATGTCAAGTTCGGAAGCGGCTTTCGCCATGCTCTGGTCGATGATGCGGTCGACCTGCTTGCGGTCGTAGGACGGCGTCTTCGGCTCCCCCGATTTGAAACGTTCGCCGGCCGCACGCTTGGCATGTTCGTCGAGCTGACGGTACAGCGCCTCGGTCTGGGCCTTCCAGGCCACCCGGCCATGCTGAGAGATCTCCCACGTGGTCTGCTTGTCGACTACGGCACGTTCCAGACGGGCCAGAGCCGCGTCGACCTGGGCAATCACATAGCCGCCCTTCACCAGATCGAACGAGACATTCTGAATGTCATGCTGGGTCAGCTGAACGCCTTCGCTCTCATACAGCATGTGCGCACGCTCCAAAAAAGCGTCCACCTGCGCAGGGTCATACCCCCACTTGCGCTTTCCGGTGCGAGCGACTCCAGATGCGTTCCTACCGGCTTCAGGTTCCTGCGCCATTGGCTATCGACCTCCTACAGACAGTATTCAACGTCATCACTTTACGTGATTGATTCGACGCCCATGCGATTTCATGCAAAATGTCGCGGAAACAACACGCGAAACACGTCGGAACATACCTGCGGGGCTCGCGCGACTCGCCCGACACGCGATGCACGACGCACCATACGGTACAGTAGAGCGTTGCGGGCGATTAGCTCAGTTGGTTAGAGCGCCACCTTTACACGGTGGATGTCGGGGGTTCGAGTCCCTCATCGCCCACAGTGTATGCTTTCGTTCCAGTCATGCCGTTTTTGGAGCTCTGTACTACTTTCAGGCTCCTTTCTTAACTCTTGTTATTCGAGAATTGTCATGGCTTTTGTCATGGCAACAACGGTTATCTTTCACCAATTCAGCTTTTTGATGGCGGCAATATCGGCATCCGTGCCGAGATAATGGACATATCTTTGCGTCACGGCCAAACTCGAATGACCAAGCCACTCCTTCACCGTCAGCACGTCAATGCCATGTCTGAGCCATTCCGTTGCCGCAGTGTGTCGCAAGTCGTGCAGCCTACGCCCTTGGGACAGTTCCTTCCAATGCGTATCCGCTTTACGTTTCCCTTGTTCAGCTTTGCACCGCTTCGCGTGGTGAACACCAGGTCATCAGGATCCTTGCCTTCCAGATGTTCCAGAACTATCGGCTTGGCCTTATCCGCAACCGGAACGTGACGCGCCTTGCCGGATTTCGGATACTTAGGTTGCATCGAGAATATACCGAATCCATCTTTCCAACCGAACAATACGAAGAAGCTTTCAAAACCTTGTACAGCCACTATCAGGCAAACACAGATGACTCCCTTACACTTGACAATGTTTCGCAATTCCTTGAATGCCTGAGCCATACGTTGCTCGAATACATGAGGAAAGAAGCAACGCTTAGTTTTTACTCACAGCTCGAAAAGAACACCCAAGATTCACTCTTCTCCCGCTGCTATTACGATCAATCATTTTCAAGAGCATACAACCATTGGACCCATGACGATTCAGAAACGCTTTTCCAGTTAGTGAACTACGTAGGTCACTCGAATCTCGACATCACTATGCGAATCGACACTTCCATCAGCACGATGGATTCCATTCCTAGTCAAATCACATTGATAGCTAGGGAAAGAAACGCTGATCATGTCATCGATTCGGTCACCATCCCATTCAATTATGGAAAATGGTTTACATGTATCAAACCGACTGAAATCAAAATGTCAGGAATTATCGGGAAGGACGCACCGCTCGATACAGGCACGGTCACGGTCTGGGAGGGTGACCTTTGGGAAGAGCTATACGGAGAAAGGCTTAGTCTTCGCAGATTCTCTTACCTGTATCCGTTTTTATTAAATAGGAAAATAACCCGAAAGGGACCGCCGCCGAATCGCCCTGCGGACCATTTTGATCAACTTTGGTAGTGCCCGACATAGGCCATGGAAGGCCATGCTCAACCTTTCGGGCACTACCTGCTTTCTTGAGTAGAGTTAATCAGTGAGCAGATTAGCAAGAAACTGATGAAGTTTTCAAAGACTGAATATCTGACAATTCTCCAATCAGCTTCAAAAAATACCTATAGTCACCGGTGTTTTTATAGTTTTTCTAAAGTGGCTATTATGCTCTTCGTAAGTCCCTGTAAACTATATTCATCGTCATCGTGGAAGAAAATAGTGCGAATTTGCCTGTTGTCGAACGGAAGTCTTTCCTTGCTGTTCGAAATCGGAATCACAATTCTACCTCTAGCGTGAGCCAGTCCCATTTCATAATATACATTGGGATTAGCTCCACTCAAATCAGCGATAACAACCCTGGAACTTTCTATGAGTCTAAGAATATCCTGAGTGATATCTGTAGGAGTTTTAATCTCATCCACACGTCTACATTCATATCCGAGTTGATCTGCCGCATTCCATATCGCCCTATAAACAGGATCTTCCAAGGGATTTAGATATGCAGGATTAAAAGGCATCATTACTGCAATTCGATTATCCTTAATAGGAACAGACGGAAATTTAAGTACTGCTTCACTTTGCACAGGATTATAGTTACTTCTCAAATCACCGAGCATCCTATAGGGGTCTCCTTTGAAGACCATCCAACGAGTTCTCGAACCACGCCATCCTGTTGGCGCAAGTATGCGGTTTAGCATTACTGAGGGGAAAGATGCAACCACTGAGCTAAGACGCTGAGACAAATCAGCTCCGAGATATCCAATTTGAGCAATCGTTGAACTGTTGTCAGTATACTCAGGCGATGTAATAGTAGGAAGCTTTTGCAGCATTTCAAAATTAGGTGTCCCATCTGGGTTCTTGAATCTTGCTGCTATAGCTAAGTCTGTCTCTTCGAATATTCGATCGCTTTCCACAGGGAAAAATTCGCTGGCCCGAATAATCACATTGAAGAACATAGAGTCATCATCATCCTTGTTTTTCTTTGTTTCAGCAATGCGTGATGACAGAATTTGCCTGCATTTTTGATGCAGGATTTCATATTCAGTTCCATCCGACTCTTCAATGAAAAAGTTTTCATAATACTTTAATAAATCGGCAAACAGTTTCCATACTTGATCAGCAGAGGCATCAGACGCAAAAATCTCAAGGGAACGGCCCTTTGAAGACCCATATTTTTCACAGAGTCTTATATCCACGCTTTCCTGGGTGAAATCATCGAAACGTTCTGTGCTGAAATCTAGGACATAGCCACCACGATTGAATAACCTCAGAAAAGGTTCTTTTTCCATAAAAGTTAAACCATTCGGCGCCATGTCTTATATCTCCTCGAACTCTTGACGGTTGAGAACCGTATCGAACCCACCAATCTTTTCGCCTTCATGCTTATCTATTCCTGCATAGGAAAGGCTGTCATCCTCGTACCGCTTGAACTTGTACACGGCGTCGTTCATACGGGCGCCGTTAAACACGTTGAGGCTGAGCAGCAGCTCGAAGTCGTCCTTCGTTAAACCAGTGACCTTCTTAAACAGTTCCGGCTCAAGCTTGGTAATGACATCCTTAAGCGTCTGCTCGCGATAGTCGGTTAGATACATGAAGATCGGAATACGGGTGGCGAACTTGATCAGCTTTTCCTGCACCTGCTTGCGTAGGTTTTTGTATTCCTTCTCTTCATCTCTGATTTCTTTCTTCTCCGCACGGGTGGGCTTGCCCTTGGTATCTTTTTTCAGTTCTTTGACATGCTCGGACTTGTTGATGATGGTCTCAAGGTCGTTGTTGAGGCTGCGGAATCCTTCGATACTCATCAACGCGTCCATGGCCTGCTGGTTGTTCATCAGCTTCTTTAAGGTGAGATTGTCCACGTTCACCAACAGGGCGCTTTCCCACCGCTTGGCAAGCAGCGTAGCGGACGTACCTGCGGAGGCGATGTCCAGCACGTCAGTGGCGTTGACCTGTTTCATGCTGCTGCCGTCATAGGCAAGTACAGGTAGGAAATGAATGAATTCACCGACGCTGGCTTCAGGCGACTTTCCTTCCTCCGGGTTGAGCGAGCAGCTGTAGTCGGCAATCTGTCGCAATGCACGATTCGGGGCGAAGTCGAAGATATAGCATTCCTTTTTCAGAATTTCGACTTGATTCGGGTGCTGTCCGTCAGGGTTTGTCATAGTCCATGGTGATTGGACGCGGAATGCCGCTTGGAAATAGGTTTCAGGGCTCTTCAAGTTACGTAGCATGAAGATGCCGGTCCATGGCTTGACAGTCACGCCGGTGGTGAGCTTGCCGCAGGACAATGTGATGGATTTGGATTCTAGGGGATCTGACATCGAACGGCGAACGGGTTTCAACGCGTCTAGACCGATGCCAGCGTTTGCGCCGGCAGCCACATTAACGTGGTATTCGTGGAAAAAGACGTTCTGTCGATTGCCCAGTAAGTTCGCCATCGCGTAGCATGATGCGACCGATGGAAGAAACCAGAATGTGTGGGTGAGGATATTCTTCAGTCTTGAGTCCGAATAAGGCATAGGGGGTTTACGGGCACCCATTCTCAACTCATCGATGGAAGTCTCTGCCAGATTACCGCGAATCAGATCAAGCCATTTCTGTACATCACTCTCATGCTTGAATTTCGCATCATCACCGGTACCTTCGGCTGCAAAGAACTCATTCAGGTCGAATTCATCGAACTCGCCGCCCGAGGCAATTTCTCGAATCTGATCGGGCATCTGGTAGGTCATTAGCACCACGCGGGGCAGCGCGGCATATGGGTTTTCGCCGGGGCCTTGCCAGTTTTCTTTGGCTCGCTGCTCGTCGGCATAGGTCCAATTGAAGATCTGTTCCTCAATGAATTCGCCGTTGGCTATCGCTCGGAACGGAGTTCCCGATAAAAACAGGTATCCGTTGGTGGTGATGGGAAGAAAATCATCGTCACCTTGGGCGAAGCTGTCACCGACGATTTCCGCCACGCTGCTGAGGTTGTCGTTGCGTTCCTTGATGTCCTCGGCCTCGAACAGTTCTCGCGCAGTATCACGCCATGCACCGAAGTGGTATTCATCGAAGATGACGAGATCCCAATTGATCTCATGTACCCATTCGTTCTTGGCTTTGATGCCGCCTATGTCGTTCTTGCCCAAAAAATCCTGGAATGAGCCGAAGCATACTATGGGACGGTTCTTGTCGGCCGTCTCATAGGTAAGCTCGGTATCACGGGAAATGAACTGCCAGCCCTCGAAATCCTTATGCGTTTCGAGATCATCCCGCCATGAATCAGCCACAGCCGGTTTGAAGGTAAGGATAAGCACGCGCTTATATCCTTCGGCCTTGGCCAACTCGTAACTCGTGAATGTCTTGCCAAAACGCATCTTCGCATTCCATAGGAACCGCGGAGGCTTGCCTGGATTGTCTTTTCTGAACTGTGCGAAATACTCCTGAGTTTTTTCCACTGCACACCGCTGTTCAGGCCTCATAGCGAAACTTTGCGTACGCTGGGTAACAGATCCACGTCGATCCCTAACCGCTTCGACAGCGTTCTCCACATCCTTGACAGTGCAACGATACCATTCGCCAAACTCACAAGAGAATCGCCGGTCTAATACCTTATGCACCGCATGATCATCGAAGGCCGATCCGTCTTCGCGCATTGAGCTTTTCTCAAACACGATTTTGTAATTGACGTGAGACGTGCCGAGCTGTTCCTTGACACGAGTAGGTACATCACGCCCTGTGTATCCAATTTTTAGAAGTCCCTTATGGGTGGGAGCATCAATCGTGTAGGCATAAATTTTTGGAGATATTGTCGGACGCTGCGGAAAGAATGAATCTACCATGGTCACTTATCCCCATCCATGGGACGGATGACACTCTCGATGAACGCTTGTTCATCGGCGTCAATCCCATACTTCTTGTATAGCTTCGCATCCGTCCATTCCTTTGTAAAGTCCTGAACGGGGACAAAAGCATACGCTTCACGGGTAATGTGCTGCGAAAACATGAACTGGGAAACCAAGAATCTAAAAAAACGCGTTTCCATATATGCTTTTAAGTTCAACGCTTCTTCTTCAGAATCGAATGCGCCAATTACCAAGTAAGTTTCTGTGCAAATGGTTTTAGGAAGAAGAACATGTATCTTCGTAAACACCTTTCGCATGCCATTCTTGTCAGGATTGCCAGCATGGTCATAAGCTGAATATGCAGCTATCACCTTGTACTTATTAATCCATTGCCTACCGTTGGTGACCTCAGTGCTTGGGAATTTACCTTCCCCTTTCTGCCAATGAAGGATCAGATCCCCTTTCTGGCGCGGTCGAACGTTGGTCGCCAATCCAAAGGGCTTACGGCTTGAAACTTGCTTGTCCATGGTCGGTTCCTTGAATGCAAGCACCTTTCTGACGATGGGAACCGCACGACTGTTTCTCACAAAAATCTTGAACTCGTCAAGATCTCTGACAGACGTACATTCATCACCGTTGACCACGCTCTTTACTTCGCACTGTCCTGGATGGTCTCGATCCCAGAGAAAATAGCAGACGCCACCAGCAAGATCCACCCCAGGGAAGCAGTCGTTAGCGTTCTCAAAATCAACAAGCTGACGAATACGCTTGTCCGTAAGCATCGATGCTCGAAAATCATTAAGACCTTTGCCTCCACCGAACCAACGGGAAGGGATAATCATTGAAATATACCGCGGATTCATCTTCTGCGCTTGTTCGACGAACTTCTGATAAATTGGAGCCGCACTCTTGCCGAACCCACCGTCGCTGAGCTGATACGGAGGGTTACCGACAATAACGTCGAACTGCATGTTAAAGATCCTCTCGGGATGATAGGTATGAATGAATTCGTAAGTGTAACTTTCCAGCCCGCTACTACGGTCATACTGGTCTCGTTTAGCACCGCAGTACACGCATTTGTCGCCTGCCCACATGTGTTCAATGGCCTCATAATGAATGTGTCCATCTGGCGTATCGAACGTGTCATCAATGGAGTATTTGCCGTTCGCCTTCTTCGAGCAGTATAGGGTTCGGCGCGACAACAGAGCCGTTAACTCAGTGATGGCAATACCCCATACCTGATGGTTCAGGATGTGGTCGATACGTTGCTGCAAGTCAGGAATCTCTTCCTCAAGCCCCTTGAGCAGTCGTTTAGTAATCTCGCGCAAGAATACGCCAGTCTTGGTGAATGGATCGAGGAATGTGATGGAACTGTCATGCCAGATTTCCTCAGGCAATAAGTCGAGCACCTTGTTGGCGAGCTGAGGCGGCGTAAACACCTCGTCATTAGAAAGGTTCGCCAGACAAGAGAGCACGTCGGGGTTGTACAACTTGTTGCCCAATTGCAGCTCATTACTCATCCTTGACCACCTCCAGATAGTTCATCAACGGATATTCGCATATCGGCGTAGGGACGATCTTGTCCGGGTCATCCTTGTCCACGTCAAAGTCTTCCACCATATCGAACGTTGGCTGGGCCTCGACCTTGTCCAGAAGGGACGCAAACGTGTAATCGCGGCGCTTGACCTTGTTGCCTGATACAAGTGACCATTCCGGAAACACGATGGGATCTCCAACCGTGTCAGTCAAGGTGAGAGCGTCGCCACAAAGGATATTCACGGAGAGCACATAGCGAATAACAGCACGGAACTCTTCCTTCGCGTCATTCTTGAAACGACTGGTATAAGTCCTATCAATCTCGCGGAATAAGCGTTCACGGCATTCCTCTACGTTATCCTGCATGATGTCCACGCCATAGACAGATGACACCGCCACGAAAGCATAACGTTCGTACTCCAGCTGGCTTTTGCCGTATCGTTTGCCAACCACATCAAGTTTGCGACGCAGTACCTCTGCAAGGAAATTACCGTCACCGCACGCGGGCTCGAGAAAACGGCTGTCAATACGCTCGGTCTCCTGTTTAACCATATCCAACATGGCGTTAACCTCACGCTCATTGGTGAACACCTCACCGCGCTCCTCCACACGCTTTTTGGATTTGATCTGCTGCCTTTCCGCCACTCTCCACTCCTTGCTCACTGCACTACAGCCTATATCCTACGCGCTTCTAAAACCCATTCCGGCACTCATGCAATATTCAACAAAAACATGCCTGCCACAAGCAATCGTTTGAATTTTTCTTTACTAGATCAAGGGTCGGGCGCTTTGCGCCCGACCTGCACCTCCTGGACCGCCAGCAAAGCCGTCGGTCTTCCGGTGCACACATACACAAAACACTCAACTCATGTCCGGAAAAGACGAATACACCCCTACTCCGTCTCGGAGCATGCCAAATAGGACGAATGCATGCACCCGTCCTACATTCCATATCGCTCATATCCGCTTGTCTCCGCAACATGGACGCTTAGACAAGCATCAGCCAGGAACCATCACGGTAGATCCAGCGGCACACTCAATAATCCGCTGAGCAGTCTCCTTGACAAGATTCATCGATGCGACGAAGTAGACATGACGCCTCTCAGCCAACAATTTTCGGGTCAAATCCGTAGCAGACCAGCCCATGCGCTTCCTCGTGCGTCTGGACACGGACATGACACCAGACCGGGCACCCCAACGACGATGAGGCAGCGAATCGCACTCCAGGCAACCGCCGGAGAGCAGCCGGTAGAATCTCACCTTCACCGAAAGCCTCCGTTCCTCCTCGAACCTACCCACCTGGAGATACAACGGAATCTCCGCATCGCACTCCCCTCCCAAAGCGATACGCCTTCTCATCTCCGTTCTGATCGCCTCACGCTTCTCGGACAGGCTGCGCTGCTCCAAATCCGCAATAAGCTCAGCCCTCTTTGCAAGACACTTATCGCACCGCATCATCCGATCAGAAGAGAAGCGGCATCACCCTTGCCGAGAAAATCAGCAGCGGGGATCCTCAGAATAATGTGCACATGCAGAGCGCCGCGCTGCTGCCACTCATACACCTTCGCAAAACAAAGATCCGGAAACCACTTTCGCAGCAGCGTCAACGTCGTATTCCACAACCCGCCAATCCGATAGTTGAAATACGCCTGACCGGAATAATCGTATTCGTCGCAATCCAACGGAACACCACGAAGATCCATGTCCTTCTCAGCATCATGCCAAGCACCACAACGGCACCTCTTCCGCTCCCCTCTCTTCGGCACATTATGCGTCGCACCGAAAGAAGGAGCCGTCAACGTAAGAAAGAAATAACGGCACGCGCCATCATCCAGCAAGCCGCTACGCAGGATCTTCGCGGTGTCCTTCTTGTATACCCAGGCACAACCAGGGCACTTCTTCTCGGAACGCGTGCCGCAACGCACATTCACCAGCTCACCGGTCTCGACGTTCAACATGGCAAGAGGGTGGGAACATGGATGCTCTCCGTTCGGGACGGCATCCAATGCCTCGCCCTGGAACCGCCATTTTGAGGCTGCCTCACCATTCGATTTAGCAGCATTTTCCTCCACAGACATAGCACATCTTGGAAGGAATGCAGAGCACCAAAAATGTCATGGCTTTGTCATGGCCTTATCCGAAAACCATGCATCAAACGAACGAAAGTATCCTGCCCAGCCACGAAAAATAGCGGTTTTTCAGGCGAGATTCTTTTTTACACGGTGGATGTCGGGGGTTCGAGTCCCTCATCGCCCACGGTTTCCTGCAATCATCAGCGAATGAACATTCTTTATTTTGCCCCCGTAGGCACGTATTCCCTTACGGCAAGAGATTGTTCTATTGCCTGTTGTAATCGCATTTCTGGCACTGCGCCATCACATTGTCGCTGCTTTCCCGTTGAAAAATACCAGCCCATTTGCAGATATTCTGAAGAATCGGCACCACTGATTTTCCTCTGTCCGTTAAGGAATATTCCACCCTCGGCGGTATCTCATCGTATTGTTTGCGAGCAACAAGACCATCGTTGATGAGTTCCTTCAATGTGGAGGAAAGCACGGCATCGGTAACATTGAGCATTTCCTTGCGAATGGCACTGTATCTCAGAACTCCCTTTTCATTCAGCACACAGATCACACGGGATTTCCATTTACCGCCGAACACTTTAAGCCCATATTCCAAAGGGCACCTAATGTCCGCCTCCATCTTCTTCCGGTACATTTCAACGCCTCCCGATTTTTCATCTTCACCATAGCATGATTACTTTGATGGATATAGTTACTATTAAATTTATAAGTAACTTATAAACTTCTTTATATCTTCCATTCGCTGAGTTAGCACGATATGCTCGAATCGCATCCGGAAAGGTGCAATGCAAGCAAAAACGCTGATAATCGGAAGGATTCATAATGAAGGTGCAAGCTTATCTTGAAATCACCATGGTCATCAATCCGGAAAACCGTCCGGCCGCGGCAAAGGTCTACACTGACTATCGTCAGCCGTTCCTTGACACCATCGAAGGTGCCCTGACAAAAGAGCTCCTTATTCGCGACGAGGACGTTCAGGTTATCCACGGTTTCGACAGCATGGAGCATGCAAAGGCATACCTCGAAACCGATTTGTTCAAGAACGATGTTTTCGTCGGGCTCAAGCCGACTTGGGCCGCTGACCCTGATGTGCGCTTCTACGAAGTTGCATAACCATACCTTTTGGCCCCTGTAGAGTTCCGTTGCCTATGTCACCGGCAACGGAACTCTACAGGGGCCAAAATTATTGTAGAAAACGTCCGTAACGGACAAGCCGACCTGTTCCATCAATGAAAAATGGCTTGAATCCTATTGGAGTCAAGCCATGGAGCATCGTGTTCACGGTGCATGCCGCACTTGCGGCAGACGCTCATTCGTCTGACGCACACCGCCCGTGTCGAGCGGAAGTCTTATCTGCCTTTGCCGAAGGCGCGCAGCCGGATACCGTTCCAATCGGAGCTTACGGTCAGCGGCGTCGCAGCATTCATGCCTGCGGTCTTGGCCGCGGACTGCACCGTGCTTGAGCTTGCGGCGCCCGGACGTCCCGGTTTCGGGGTCAACACCCACAACGGGCCATCATCGCCAAGAACCGCATACGCGTCGACGATGGTATCGGACAGCTCATCCTCGTCGTCGCCGTCACGCCACCAGATGATTACGCCATCGACAGCGGAATCATAGTCCTCGTCGACCAGTTCCTCACCGGTCAGTTCCTCGATCTTGGCGCGGATCGAGTCGTCCACATCGTCGTCCCACAGCCATTCCTGTACCAGGTCGCCGGCTTGGAAACCGAATTCTTCAGCGTTATCAGATGCCGTTTGGTTCACGTTCGCCAATATACCAACACAGCTCGAACATATACGTTACGAACGCTGGAATTGCTCACTGTTCGAGATTGCATCCGCACGGATTGCGCCTCTACGATCCGATCACCCGCTACTCGGCCTTGCACCCCGAAAGAGATGAGCCCTTCCCGTCGCGGATGGCAATCAACGCCTGATATGCCTCGTCAAGGGTCGAGACCTTCACCACATTGAGTCCGTCGGGAATATGACCTACCACACCGTCGCAATTGGATTCGGGCGCCAGGAACCAGGTGGCCCCGTCACGTTTCGCTCCGAGCATCTTCAGGCGGATGCCACCGATCGCACCGACCTTGCCCTGATCATCCATCGTGCCCGTTCCGGCGATGATGTTGCCACCAGACAGCCGTTCGCCGGAGATTTTGTCAATCAGACCCAACGAATACATCATGCCGGCGGAAGGCCCTCCGATATCATCGACATGCATGGTGACCTTCGCCTGTGAGACGTCATAGCCCTTGTCTTTGAGGAAGTTCAGGGCCGCAGTGGTGGCGGAATCCTGCGAAGAAGTCATTTCCTTTTCGCTGCTGCTCTTGTATTCCTCGGTAGTCTGTCCGACCGGAACCACGGCCTCGCGCGGCATCACCGTGGTATGAGAATCGGCCCAGCCCCACAGCGCCTGCGCATTGGTGACGGGATATCCCGGCACGCCTGAGGCGTTGACGGTCACCAGCAACAGCTGACCGGAATCCTTATGGGTCTTGACCCCCGATACGGCGATGACCTGCTTGCCACCGGACTCGCCAAGCACGTTCTGCGTGGGGCCGGGCGTTTCGACCACATAGGCACTGGGCAATACCATCACCAGCACACACAGGACCACGGTGAACATTCCCGTGAGATAGCGCCATGAACGGGCCGCGAAGAAGCCATCCACGCGCTTGCCGATGCGGTTGAGTGTGCTTTTGGCGTGAAGTTGACGTGTTACATGCATATTGGGCATACCTCCCATAGTATGGAAGCATCTGAACTTAAGAAAAACATGCAGAAAGCAGGGAACGGCATGGACGAGAATGCGATCCGCCAGTGGCTTATCGAGTGCTTTGGTCCGATTCAAGGTGAAATGGCTTGGAATCAGCTTTCCAACCTTCCCGATGAGATTCGCGAGCAGCTGCTCAGCCAGGACCCCAGCAAACTGCCGAATCCGGCCGAAGTGCAGTCCCTCATGCAGGCCTTCACCGCCGGAGGTCTCAATACGATGGGTGACATGCAACGCACGGTCGAGGAGGGCCCGATCAATGTGAAGCTGGCGAAATCGCTGGCTTTGCAGCAGGCGAACGACTCCGGTTCCGAAGGCAGCGTCAGTGCCGGCGACGGTGAAATCGCACGCAAGGCGATCAGCGAGGCGAATCTGTGGCTCGACACCGCCTGCGAATTCAATCCGGCTCACGGCGAAACGCAGGTACTGACCCGTGCAGGCTGGGTCGAAGGCACCATTGACGCTTGGGCGCAGTTTGCCTCGCCTGTGGCCCAGTCCATGAACGATGCCCTGGCCTCCGTAATCGCCGACCGTCTGGGAGGCGCCGTCCAAGGTGAAATCGCCGGCATGTTCGCCGGACCGGTGCCGATTCCGATTCCGGAAGGCATGAAGGATCCGGAGCAGCTGATGAAACTGCTCGGCAACACGTCCTTCGCCATGCAGCTCGGGCGCGCCGCCGGAGATCTGTCCCATGAGGTGCGCGGTAGCTTCGACCAAGGCATCGCACTGCTGAAGAATCCTTCCGGCGCGTTGATTGCGCAGAATGTCGTGGAATATGCGAAGTCGCTCGACATCGATGTGAACGAGGTCATGGCATTCCTGGCATTGCAGGAGCTGGCCCATGCCCGCCTGTTCGCCGCCGTGCCGTGGCTGATGCCGCGTTTTGAAGCGTTGATCGGCAAGTATGCGCGCGGCATCGATATCGATCTCGATGCCATGGAGGAGCAACTGCGAGACGCGGGCACCATGGATCCGGAATCGATGGCCGATGCAGTCAATCTCACCAAGGTCGGCATTCCGGACACTCCGGAACAACGGCAGGCGATGGCTTCGTTGGAGACGCTGCTGGCTCTGGTCGAAGGTTGGGTTGACGCCGTGGTCTGGCGCGCCGGCATGGCCCACATTCCGCATATCGAGCAGCTTCGCGAGATGCTTCGCCGTGAACGCGCCATCGGCGGTCCGGCCGAACGCACCTTCGAAAATCTGCTGGGCATGCAGCTACGACCGAAGCGCATGCGCGAAGCGGCGACACTATGGGAGAGCATCGGAGCACAGGAAGGCCCCGAGGCTCGCGACGCGAAATGGTCCCATCCGGATCTGCTGCCGCAGTTGCCCGGTAACGACGCGTTGACAGGCGCGGCATCGCAGGTCGGCCATCCCGCTGAATCCGCCAACCCGCCCGCAGACAGCGAGGCGGAGAACAACGCTCCGGCCCCGGAGTCCGGCACCATCGACTGGGATGCGGAACTCAGCAAGCTTCTCGACGAGGAGCAGGGCGACGGCGGAGAGCGGGAAGAACAGCAGTAAGGCCTTCCGCCAATTCAGGACACGTCAGCTCAGGAACCGGCTGACCCGACGGCCTCGACCATCGTTGAGGCCGTCTTTGGAGCGTGCATACGACAGATGCAGGGTGTCTTCGGCGCGAGTCACGCCCACGTACAGCAGACGTCGTTCCTCCTCCAGCTGATCGCCGTCCTGCGGCGAACCGTATGGCAGGAGTCCTTCGGAACAGCCGATCAGGAACACATGCTTGAATTCCAGGCCTTTGGAGGCATGGATGGTGGAGATGGTCACACCGTTCATGTCTGAGCCGACACCCAACGCCTCCAACATGGCCAGACGCGTCTGCGCGTCATCGGCGAGCGCGGAGTTCTGCCATCCGCTATCCCGGCGAATGCGATAGCGCAGATGCTGTTCCTGCAATGCCTTGCAGAGGATCTGTTGCTGTGCGTTGATGCGGGTCAGAATCGCACAGTCGGAAGGAGATACCCCCTGCGAGGCGAGTTTGGCTATGCGCATGGCCACGCCCTGCGCCTCTTCCGTATCGCTGGCGTATACGGTCTGTGTGACCCTCGGGCCTTGTTCCCGACCGGATTGCAGTACAAGATAGTCGTCCCGCTGCGGTGACGCTTTGAGTACTCGATTGGCGTAGTTCACGATCTGCGGTGTGGAACGATAGTCTCTGTTCAGGCTGATATCGGCCGAAAGCGGACCGAATTCACCGGCGAAATCGAGCAGACTGTAGCTGCTGGCCCCAGCAAACGAGTAGATGGTCTGCGCGGGGTCGCCTACCACGCAAATGTTGCGGTTGCCACTCAGCCATCGTGTCAGCAGGCGGTGTTGCAGTGGCGAGACGTCCTGGTATTCGTCGACGGTGAGCCATCCGATGGATGAGCGGATGGCGGCTGATGCCTCGTCATAGCTCTCCAGAACATGGCATGCGATGAGCAGGATGTCGTCGAAGTCGATTTCGCCGCGCGCCGTCTTTTCGGTTTCGTATGCCTGATACACGTCCGTGAACTGATCGGGTTCAAGCCCTGCCGGAGGTTGTCGATGCGTGGCTGCGCACACGCGTTGGTAGTCGTTCGGTGCGACCAGGGAGATCTTGCACCAGTTGATTTCCGCCTGTAGATTGCGTACCGTTTCGTCATCGACCTGCATGGTGGTGACTCTGCGCAGCGAACGCGCCACTAATTCCCTTGGCTGTCTGCTGATGTGCGGAAACGGTCCTTCGCACAGGTCGGGCCATACGCGACGGATTTGATGCAGTGCCGCGGAATGGAACGTTGCGGCCTTGACCGCGCCGTCGACTTCGAGTTGCGACAGTCTGGAACGCATTTCCGCTGCGGCCTTTACGGAGAAGGTCACGGCGAGTGCACGCCGTGGATCCCATTCTCCGGTGGCGCATGCATAGGCGATACGGCGCGTGACGGTACGGGTTTTGCCCGCTCCTGCGCCTGCGATGATGCGTACGGGTCCGTTCACCGTCGTGGCCGCGGCCCGTTGCGCATCGTCCAGCCCTTCAAGAATCGTCTCTGCGGATGCGTCCATATGCACCATTGTGCACCCTCGCATGCCATGGAGGTCATCAACGTCGGCAAGTCGGTGTTGTTTTACGCCTTTACGCCTTATGTGTATTAGTGTTGACCTTGTGACCGAACGAAGCAAACTCATGATGGCTGCCCTGACGAGCGCGGCGATGCCGAATATCGCCGTGGCGGGCGTACGTGGCAGCGAACAGACCAATTCGACCGACGAGGGTTGCGGCATCGATCATGCCGTGGTCCAGGACGCCGCCGGCAAACTGTATGATGTTTTCGCATCCAACACCGTGGCTGGCCGTAAGCGTCTCGCGGGGCGTGTGCGTGCCGCGCAGACGTTGCATCAGGCACGTGAGCTGGCCGGTCTGGGTTTCGATCTCGATCACGTCATCGCGTTTTCCAATGGCGATCTGGAACGTTCCGCCACTGGGGACACCACGGTCATGGTCGCCATGCATCATGTCGGTCAGGCCCGTTCCTTGGATTTGCTGACGCTGGACGATTGTGCCGGCGTAGGCACCGCCTTGGGTGCGATCCATCGGTTGCGGCCCACCTTTCTGCAGGAGGCGAAGTATCCCGCGTTCACGACGGGCCAGATTCGCGCCCAGCTGACCGCTTGGATCAAAAGGCTTCGGCAAGCGGGCCACGTTCCGTCGGAAATCACTACGAGCTGGTCGAACATTCTTGAGACCGACGGCCTGTGGTCGTTTACCACCTGTCCGGTGCATGGCGGTTTCCATGACGGCGATTTCCTGTTTTCCGGATCTTCCATCACTGCGATCACCAACTGGCAGGATATGCAGATGAACGATCCCGCCCGCGACCTGGCTTGGATCTTCGCCAAACTTGATGAGAACCATCGCAATGCGGTGCTGTCTTCGTATGGTCGCATGTTGGGCAATCGTCTGGATGATTTGATCATGCTACGCGCCAATCTGTGGCTGCAGATGGAACAGGTCGGCGATTTCATCTCCGCATTGAACCAGGCCGATAGCGCCAAGATCATGCAGTTCAAGGCGCAGGTCGAACGTCTTGCGCACCAATTGGGCGTCGCTACGGCCAAGACGCGCACGCAGTCGGCCCCGCGTCCGCAGGATGACCGCAACGGCGACCGTCCGCCGAGCACCATCACCGTCGGTACGCTGCTGAATGAATCCGAACGTCGTCGTGAGGCGGCGCAGCGGTCGCTCATCAATGATGATACCGGCGAAACCGATGTCACCGGCGAACGTCATATCGAGGCGACTTCCGAAGTCGAGGATGATTCCACCGGTGAGTTCGACGTAACCGGCAACCTCGATCAAACCGGCTCCGCACAAATCCAGGCTTCCGGAGATTCCGTCGATGATGCGACCGAGGCTTTTGACGTCACTGGCGGCCAGCATGCCGATGACGGTCCGGCGGCGCCGATCAGCACGTTCATTCCGGAGCATTCCGCGAAGGAATTGCATGATACGATGCCATCTTCCGCCACTATCGTCATCAATGGCCCGGCCGGTGATGACGACACCAACGAGCAGACGATTCCGCAGGAGCACAGCGATGCCGCCACGATGATCATTCCGCTGTTGCAGCGTGACGAGGCCACCATGCAGCAGGCTCAGGCCAGAATCGACGGTCAGGACGTCTCCGACGCAACCGGCGGGAATCCGCAGGTACAATAAATGCCAGCGCCGGGCAATACGGCATGTGCATCATCACTACTCACAAGGAGCATCATGGATATCGAATTGGGCATTCAGAACGTGGCACGCACCGTCACCTTCAGCACCGAGGAAAGCGCCGAAGCCGTGAACACCGCCATCGCCGATGCCGTGGAGCATGGCAGGACCATCAATCTGACCGATGACAAGGGCCGCCGCATCGTAGTGCCGGCCGGATCCCTCGGCTATGCCATCATCGGTTCCGAAACCAAGCATGCCGTAGGTTTCGGCAATCTCTGATTCATGTACGTTTTGGATGCCCGTTGGCGAAATTGCCGGCGGGCATTTTCATGTACGCACCGAACAGCGGCAGCACGCCTCGACGGACGATCTCACGCACGGTGTCCGCATCGGGGAGGTTCTCCCCCAGCTCGTTCGGTTTGCCCTTGCCATGCCAATCCGAACCGCCGGTCACCAACAGATCATGTGCCGAAGCGATTGCCAGCAACCGTTCACGCTGTTGCGGAGGATTGCCGCGATGCCACACTTCCAGACCATCCAGGCCTTCCGCGATCAGGTTTTCGATCTGTCCGTCGGACAGCAGCCGCCTGTTGCGGCTCAGATCCCCCGCATGGGCGATCACCGTAACGCCGCCGGCGGCCTTCACCGCGGCGACCACATCATGCGTAGTCGGCGAAGGCGTGGGAATGTAGTACTTGCTGGAAGTGCTCACCACGCCGGCGAACGCTTCGGAACGGGTTCGATACACGCCGGCCGCCACCAGCGCATCGGCGATATGCGGCCGGCCGATGGTGGTGCGCATGCCTTCATGCGCCTGAACCTGTACGCTGTGCCACGTAATCGGATAGTCCTCGGCGATATGCTCCACCATGCGCTTGGTGCGCCGTAATCGCGCAGCCCGCGTATTGGCGAACATCTCACGAATCTGCGCATTGTCGGGATCATACTGGAATGCCAGCATGTGTACGGAGATCCGATTGTCGTCGGCGGTGATTTCCGTACCGCGCAGCAACGGCAGTTCCGCCCATGTCGCGGCCTGTTGCGCATCCGACCAGCCGGCGGTGGTGTCGTGATCGGTGATGGCGACACCCTGCAATCCTCGGGATTTCGCCTGTTCGAGCAAGGTGCGCGGCGTTTCCGTACCGTCGGAGAACACGGTATGGCAGTGAATATCCCAGCCGACGACAGGCGGTGCGGCAATACCAACGTGAGTCATATCACCATCGTAAGCTGATTGGCAGCATAACATGGCGCAAACCAGCCGGTTTGTGTCGCAAACGACCGTTACAAGGATTGACGTATGAGCGAAATCGACTACAACAAGCCACGCGGGTGGCGTCATGGTGCCACTTGGACGTATCTGATCATGCTGCTCGCCTCGGCCGTTGCACTGGTCGTATCGTTCGTGCTGTCGGCCGAGACGCTCGAACTGGCTCGTAATCCCGGGCAGAAGCTCAACTGCGATGTGAACGCGGTACTGTCATGCTCGACCGTCGCCGAATCCTGGCAGGCGGAAATCGTGAAGTTCGCAGGATTGAGCTATCCGAACGCGTTCTTCGGCATCGCCGCGGAGTCGGTGTTCGTGACGATTGCCGTAATCGGCTTGGCACGCATCGCCGTGCCGCGTTGGTTCGCGATCTGCACGTGGCTGGGCGGACTCGCGGCACTCGCCTATTCGTACTGGCTGACCTCACAGTCGTTGTTCGTGATCAACGCACTGTGCCCGTGGTGCTTGGTGCTGATGTTTTCCACGACCGTTCAGTTCATGGCGCTCTCGCATGCGACTGCGGTCGTGCAGGAGCTGCCAATGAACCGCGACGGCGTGCGTACATACTACCGTCTCAACATCGATCTGATGATCGACGCCGTTTGGCTGGTCGCCCTCGTCGTCATCATCCTCGTCAAGGACGGCCCGATGCTGTTCGCCTGAGCTTACAGCAATTCCACTTTGCCGACGATCGTGGCGCTGCCCGTAAGCGTCACGTCATCATCGGTCACGTCCACGCGTAGGGTGCCGCCGCGAACCGTGATGGTCCAATGGTCGATGCCGGTTTTGGAACGCAACGTAATCGCCGTGGCACACAGGCCGGTACCGCAGGAGAGCGTTTCGCCGCAACCGCGTTCGTTCACGCGCATGGTGGCCTCCCCTTCGTCATCGCCTTCGCTCTGCTCGTCGACGCGCACGAATTCCACGTTCTGGTCGGTCGGAATCTCGGGCGAGACCACCGGCTTGGCGACCAGGTCAAGCTCTTCCACGGTCGGTAGCGAGGCGAACGCATCCTCGATTACCGCGACCACATGCGGGTTACCCATGTCCACGAACGTGCCGCGCGCCGAACCGGCGGTTCCGGGAATCGACACCTCGTACCCGTCGACGTCGCCTCGCTGCCATGAGCCCATTTCGACGCGGAACACGTCCTTGCCGAGTCCTTCCACCTCGCCGAGCGACGTCAGAATCTTCACGCCGGCGCGCGTACCAAGGCGGAACGGTTCGCCACCGGGCCGGTCGGCGAGCCCTTGCCGTTGCGCGAACAAGGTGATCGCACGCGTGCCGTTGCCGCACATTTCGGCCAGGCTGCCGTCCGCATTGCGGTAATCCATGAACCATTCGGCTTGGCCTGCGGCGCAGTCGGCGAGTTGCGTCTCCTTCAGGTCGGACACATCCTGCGGGTGCGCAAGGCGGATCAGCCCGTCGCCGCCAATGCCGAAATGACGGTCGCACAGGAACCGAACTTCGTCGGCGGTCGGCTCGTATCGGCCGTCGGGATCCGCATAGACCACGAAATCATTGCCGGTGGCGTGCGCTTTGTAAACAATGCTGGGGATACTCATACCGATTCACTGTACACGCGGTAGGCTATGTGAAGACGTCATGACGGGAAGATGGGAGGAATCATGACTTCGACGGCACCGATCGGCGTGTTCGACTCCGGCTTGGGCGGCATCTCCGTGGCACGTGAGATCCGCAAGGGTATGCCGAACGAGCAGGTGCTGTACTTCGGCGACTCCGCCAACGCCCCGTATGGCACGAAAACACCGAAACAGGTGCGTGATCTGTCGTTCGCCATCATCGAGCGTTTCGTGCAACAAGGCGCGAAGGCAATCGTAATCGCCTGCAATACCGCCACTTCCGCGGCTGCGGATGCCTTGCGTGACGCGTATGACGTGCCGATCATCGGCATGGAACCGGCATTGAAACTCGCCTGCGAGCGCGGGCAGGGGCAACGGCAGCGCGTAATCGTCGCGGCGACGCCGCTCACCTTGCGCGAACGGAAATTCGCGGTGTTGATGGACCGTTTCAAATCGGATCATACGATTTTCCCGCAGCCTTGCCCCGGTTTGGTGGAAATCGTCGAACAGGGCCGACTCGACGATCATGATCTGGTGATGCGCACATTGCATGATTATTTCGACCGGTATGATCTGTCAACGATTGATTCGGTGGTGCTTGGCTGCACGCATTTCGTGTTTTATCGTGATTATTTCCGCGAGTTGCTGCCGGATTCCGCTGCGATCATCGATGGCAACCAGGGTACCGTCCGTCACCTGAGCGTCGTTCTCGAATCATTGGGCAAACTCGCTCCGGACCAAGCCGTCGGCGGAATCGAACTCGCCAATTCCGACACTTCCGAACGAATTGCCGAATTAGCCGAAGCCCTTCTTCATCGCTGAACGCGAATGTCCCCAATACGCGCGTAAAGTCGTGGGAACGGACGAAAGGACGGCATCCATGACGAACAAGACGGCGATGATCGATGTTGGCGGTGGCTTCCGGGCGATCTTCGGAGCGGGCGTGATGGATCGCATGATGGAGGACGGCATCAGCGTCGACCACTGCTATGGCGTCTCCGCAGGCAGCGCGAACATGGTCTCCTTCATCGCCGGGCAACATGGACGCAATCATAAGTTTTACACGGAGTATGCGTTCCGTAAGGAGTATGCCAGCTTCGACAGTTACATCAGAAATCACAATTTCGCCAACCTGGACTATGTGTACAGCACGCTGAGCAATCATGACGGCGAATATCCGGTCGACTATGAAGCCTTCGAGGCGAATCCGACCGGTTTCACCGTCGTCGCCTGCAATGCGGAAGACGGTTCGGCCAAATATTTCGACAAGTCGGATGTCGGCTACGACAATTTCGACATCATGAAGGCCTCTTCCGCCGTGCCGGTCGCCTGCGAACCGTATGTGATCGACGGCATACCGTATTACGATGGCGGCATCGCTGACCCGGTGCCGGTGCAGAAAGCGCTGGACGACGGCTACGACCGTGTGGTCGTGGTCCTCACCCGGCTAAAGGATGTGCTTCGCGAGCAGAAGAAAGACATCGGGCCGGCCAGAATCCTGAAACATATTCATCCGGCTGCGGCCGAACGTCTGCTGAACCGCTACCGGACGTATAACGACGAGGTCGCATTGGCCAAACAGTATGAGAGGGACGGACGTGTGCTCATCCTCGCGCCGGAAAGCCTATACGGACTGAGCACGTTGAGCAAATCGTTCGAAGGACTGGAACGCATGTATCGCGCCGGCTACGCCGCAGCCGAAGCCATTTCTGATTTTCTCAACAGCTGACGGGCGGACGCCGCACTCCCCTGCCACCCTTCGGGCAGGCGACTCTGACTCTCCTTCAGTTTGCAAGTATGTTCCTTCAGCCTGCAAGTAATGTGTTGCGTCTGTTCAACGGACTTTTCGTAACGTAAGGATTGTCCACGATGAAGAATCGGCGCAGCCGCTCTGCCGCCTTGCTGATGCCGATTCTCGGGGACGCTGCGATACGCTCGCCTTCCAGCAGGGCATTGCGTTCCAAATACAATGGAGCCGTGCTCAGGTCATGCCCGTACAGTTTCAGATCGATGCCCATGGCCTGACACAGTTTTGCCGGACCGTTCGTCAAATCGACGTCCTTGCGATTGCCGACGGTTGTGCGGCTGCCACTTCGATTCGCAAACCGCCGTTCCCGCATGATTTCGACGCCCCGCACCGGTTCAACGGCACGAATCAACGCTCCCGCGCCGAAGCCGTCATCCCCCGCACTGACATTGAAACAGCGATGCATGCCATAGGAGATATAGACGTATGCGCGTCCGGAAGGGCCGAACAGCGCCGCATTGCGTTCGCTTCTGCCGTGAAAGGCGTGACTTGCCGGATCGTTCTGATCGTAGGCCTCCGTCTCCACGATGCGGGCGGCCGCAATACCGCCATCATCGAATTCACGGATCAACAGACAGCCAAGCAATCCAATGGCCGCCTCATCGGCCGAACCGGACAATATGTCATTCGGGAAATCCTGTGACGCCATACACTTCCTCATGCAGCACCGCCTTTCCGCATGTTTTTTCGTACGCTTGTTCATACGTTTTGCATTGCCGTAGAACGGCCTCGCGTGGTGAAACAGCTTTTATGATAGGTCGGGCGCTACGATTACGCCGACCGCATGCGTAACGGTTGGACTGCCATTCGTTGGAACGCCATCCATTGGCCTGCATATAAGCTGATGGTATCAGGAATCTTCAGAATCAAGGGAGACGCATATGCGCATAAGAACGGTGACGAACATCGATTTCGGCAGTGACGACAACCTGCTGTTCCTAGGATTCCACGGTTTCGGCAACGACGAAACCGAAATGATCCGCATCATCGAAGCACTCTACGACGGCTCCGACCATGAACCGAACTACATGTCATTCCGCGGCACATACAGCAGACCGTTCATCGGCAACAATCATTGGTACCCCGACGGCTGCTCCACGGAAGAACGCCGCCGCGAATGCCATGATGTTGGCGACGCCGTCATTGAACTACTGCGCTCGCCCTCGTACGTACGGTTCCGTAAAGTGTTGATCGGTTTTTCGCAAGGCGGCTATCTGTCGTACCGCATGGTGTTGGAACACCCCGATTTGTTTGACGCCGCGATACTGATGAGCCCGTCGTTCAAAGGTGAAGAAGGCTCTGCAACCGTTACCGGCCGCACACGGTTCGCATTGTGTTACGGACGTGAGGATCGCACGATTCCTGCCACGGACCAGCACACCGCACGGGCCAAACTCGAGCAGACCGGCAATCTCACGTATTTCGAGTATCCCGGCATGGGCCATGGCATCTACGATGCCGAAATCGCTGACTTGCGTAAGTGGCTGGGGTTGTGAGGGGGGTATGAATGCCGCAAGCCGTGTACTTGTTTACAATCACGGTACATGTTTGGGATTGCCATAACTGGTGACGCCGGAATTAAGTGCAGAAAGAGAGCTTTGGGGAATGGACAGAAAAGGAAGTGGTAGACAAGAATATTTAAAGTTAGTCATGTTTTTCTTCCTTAATCTGTATAGTTTTAATTCTTAGTTCTGCTTATCTGATTCGTCTTTGTGCAGTCGTGTTGGGTTTCTCAAAGAGCGGCGCTGAGAAGAATATCCCAAGAGGAATAGAGGAGACAGTGTCTTATTATCCTCAAAATCACCCTCCTCAAAAAGAGCCATAACATCATCGATTCCGGACTGGAACCATTCAGCTCCATTCATGGTCTTCAAATACGGGATCAATTGTTTCCATAAGGCTCCCCATGTTGAATATGGTTTTGCGATAAAGTTACTCATCAACTTCACCGCATTTGTAGGACGATCTACTTGCTGTTTCAGTAGCACACCCCGCTCAAAATAATCAGCCAGAGCTAAAAGTCGACCAAAAACAATATCCTTTGTTTTTTGCTCATCTTTCGATAGGGTCTTCAGGTAGGTATTAAAGCGTTCAGACAGAGACTTGGCCCCATCATCAGAACGCTCATCCATCTGTACAAAAATAGATTCTCCAGCATCCTGCAAGCGATTACGAATCTTACGCTTCAAGGCCACATCAGAAACCTCACCAAAGCCATCCGACGTAGTACGGGGGCGATTCCCATTCAACGGATCACCATTAGGATTCGCGTTCTCTGCAGAGAAAACCACTGCGAAATCAATCTTGTTTTTCAAATTATACTTACGCCTTATGTGTTTTATGTCGAAGCTTCGTTACTTATCGTCATCGTCAAGCAGTTTGCGAGGATTAGCCACATGCAAGGCATCACACATACGCAACGCCTTAGCCAACGTCATATTGCTTATGGAATTGACACCATTCTCATAAGCGGCGACATGCTGCTGCGTAACGCCCAGCTTTTCGGCCAGCTGCTGCTGCGTCATGCCACGCTTCAACCGTAACTCCCTCAAACCCATGACGAAATTCCTTTCAAGATCAGTCGTCATCCCCGATAGTGCATTCCGGGTCAAGATATTCAACACCATCCACACCATAGTGGACATTCAGAATCGTAGCCGGGTCATGCAACGCCACGAACCAGTCCACCAGCCGTTCCAACGTCATCGACGCCGCAAACTCGTGGACACGATCATAGAACGAATCCCACACCTGTTGCGAATCCTCATCCGCATCCACCAATCGGTCGAACTCAGCATGCAAACCCTCATCAGGCAGCACGGCCGACGCGAAACGCACGTCATCCAAACCAACCCAATCGGACGCACACCGGCCAGCCAACTCCCTAACAGGAATAAGCATCGTCCCGCCATGACGCTCCAACCTCGTAACAATAACAACCTCAGCCTTCATCACAATATCCTTTCAATCAATTAGAAAATCAACAGGGTCGCATTGCAACGCCTCCGACAGGCGCCGCGCAGTATCCAAATACATCTGAGACACGGGACGATACCCTGTCTCGAACCAAGAAATATTAGGCTGGGGAATACCCGTCAAGGCTGACAGCATCCGCTGCGTCAAATGCCGTTCCCGACGAATCCTCCTCAACCCGGTCACACCGGCGGACACGCCGCCACGCCACGCATCCTCATCCGGATACAAGTCCAACACGTTGCAATGCAACGCGTCGGCAATCCGCCGGGCCGTACCCAAATACATGTTGCGAGCCTCGGACGCATTGCACTCCAACGTGCTCAACCGCGTGAAGGCGATACCGGTCAACGCTTCCAACTGGAGCAACGTCAACCCGCAACGCTCACGCCGTTCACGCAATCCCATGGCCGCTCCCATCATGTTTTAATCTCACTCTCCGTGAGGAGAGCGACCTCCCTGTCGGGATTCAACGGGCAGACCAACGTATTTCAATCCACGCTCTCCGTGAGGAGAGCGACCGGCACCCACGGGCTACCGGAGTAGACGAATTCGAATTTCAATCCACGCTCTCCGTGAGGAGAGCGACCCTCCATGCACTTTCGCCTTGACTTCACGGCTCATATTTCAATCCACGCTCTCCGTGAGGAGAGCGACAGAAGTCGATCGTCGTGGCGCAATAGCGATCGATATTTCAATCCACGCTCTCCGTGAGGAGAGCGACTGGGCTATCCTCAACCTCAGGGCAATGGAACATGAATTTCAATCCACGCTCTCCGTGAGGAGAGCGACTTATTGGATTATCGGACTACCGACAAATCAAGCTATTTCAATCCACGCTCTCCGTGAGGAGAGCGACTTTCGAGGGGACGTCACCCCGTAGGGTTGCAGAGATTTCAATCCACGCTCTCCGTGAGGAGAGCGACCATCGCACCCATGCGCAGACTGTCATCGACAGCATTTCAATCCACGCTCTCCGTGAGGAGAGCGACAGCTGGTTCTTGTATGCTTGGCCGCGCACATAGGTATTTCAATCCACGCTCTCCGTGAGGAGAGCGACGATGGAGAATGCGTTCATCTGTCGTTGCCTTCCAATTTCAATCCACGCTCTCCGTGAGGAGAGCGACGTAGGTGAGGGTCCTGTCGAGCACGCTGATGGTATTTCAATCCACGCTCTCCGTGAGGAGAGCGACCGGGTATGCGCCGTTCCTGACCCAGACCGACCAATTTCAATCCACGCTCTCCGTGAGGAGAGCGACGTTCTTGCCTGTCGCGTGCAGTCCGAAGAGCGCATTTCAATCCACGCTCTCCGTGAGGAGAGCGACGAACGGAAAAGGCTCCGCCTACCCGCAGTTTCCAAATTTCAATCCACGCTCTCCGTGAGGAGAGCGACACCTTCCGTGTTCAGCTTGACAAGCGCCTTGTTATTTCAATCCACGCTCTCCGTGAGGAGAGCGACCGGCATCAAGGACAAGGACATCCGCGACTTTGTGATTTCAATCCACGCTCTCCGTGAGGAGAGCGACCATCTACACGCTCTGCCCCGCACATGTGGATGAATTTCAATCCACGCTCTCCGTGAGGAGAGCGACATGAGCACGCCGGTGAACTCGTCGCGCAAGTAGGGATTTCAATCCACGCTCTCCGTGAGGAGAGCGACTGAGCAGTTTCTTCAAATGCCGGTACCTGTCCGATTTCAATCCACGCTCTCCGTGAGGAGAGCGACCGACCCCGTATGGCCAGTTGACCCTTGGGCACATATTTCAATCCACGCTCTCCGTGAGGAGAGCGACTACGCGATCCGGGTCGAAGAGGCATTGGATGAGATTTCAATCCACGCTCTCCGTGAGGAGAGCGACCACATAGGTCAGTTGGACTGAAAATGACGATATATTTCAATCCACGCTCTCCGTGAGGAGAGCGACCGCCCAACGCAAATATCGGACGGTTGCCGTCTCATTTCAATCCACGCTCTCCGTGAGGAGAGCGACGCCCCGTTCCCGTTCCCGTACCCGGTAAGAAAGAATTTCAATCCACGCTCTCCGTGAGGAGAGCGACAAAAAAGCCACCCCCGTGAATGGGGATGGCTTTATTTCAATCCACGCTCTCCGTGAGGAGAGCGACAAGCATGTGTCTTCTTGTCCCATTGTGAGAGTCGATTTCAATCCACGCTCTCCGTGAGGAGAGCGACGGTCCGCATATTGTGCGGCGTAGTTCGGGATCCAATTTCAATCCACGCTCTCCGTGAGGAGAGCGACACAGGTCATTGCGATAAAACGCCACTTGGAAGAGATTTCAATCCACGCTCTCCGTGAGGAGAGCGACTCATCGGCTGCGTCTTCAAAACGTACCTTGTCAAATTTCAATCCACGCTCTCCGTGAGGAGAGCGACGCAACGCAACCGCACGGCTTCGCTCAACACCTTATTTCAATCCACGCTCTCCGTGAGGAGAGCGACTCATTTATTTTATTGGAAGGCAACAGCAGATGATATTTCAATCCACGCTCTCCGTGAGGAGAGCGACTCGAGTAGAGGGTCAAGGCGTCGTGGAGAAGGGATTTCAATCCACGCTCTCCGTGAGGAGAGCGACGGACGAAGCTTTCGGTACCCGCGTCTACTTCGATATTTCAATCCACGCTCTCCGTGAGGAGAGCGACTGCAGACGTGTATATCCGTCTGTATCAGGTGGAATTTCAATCCACGCTCTCCGTGAGGAGAGCGACGATGGCGTCGGAGTTCGCCTGCACCTTGTCCTTATTTCAATCCACGCTCTCCGTGAGGAGAGCGACGCCGCTCATGTTGATTTGCGGGGCGTTGCTGTTATTTCAATCCACGCTCTCCGTGAGGAGAGCGACGCGCTTCCAAAAGTCTCCATAATCTTCTTCGACATTTCAATCCACGCTCTCCGTGAGGAGAGCGACTGGCGTCGAAAGTCAGCATGCGTGCGGTAGCATCATTTCAATCCACGCTCTCCGTGAGGAGAGCGACTGCTGTTCGGCACCTGCTTGCCCGTCGTCTTATCATTTCAATCCACGCTCTCCGTGAGGAGAGCGACCACCTACACCGGCAAGCGCTGTACCCTCGTGCACATTTCAATCCACGCTCTCCGTGAGGAGAGCGACACGGGTTCGGGGTGACGCTGCCGCGATGCTTATAATTTCAATCCACGCTCTCCGTGAGGAGAGCGACATTTCACCGGCGTGATGCCCGGCCAGGGGCTGATATTTCAATCCACGCTCTCCGTGAGGAGAGCGACACAGGACGATCGCCAAATACAGGGTCGCGCATTGATTTCAATCCACGCTCTCCGTGAGGAGAGCGACCGACCCTCGGCGACACCGCCCCAGGGAACGCGGAATTTCAATCCACGCTCTCCGTGAGGAGAGCGACGGGACCGGTCCGGCACGAAGGACTCCCGCAGGAGATTTCAATCCACGCTCTCCGTGAGGAGAGCGACGGACGAGACCGGCGACGGCGATCCGGTCAAGCAATTTCAATCCACGCTCTCCGTGAGGAGAGCGACCTTGGCATCGATAACTCGACCACCGAAAAAAAGATTTCAATCCACGCTCTCCGTGAGGAGAGCGACCGATCTGCATCATACCGTCGGATGCGTCGTCATATTTCAATCCACGCTCTCCGTGAGGAGAGCGACGATCGCGTGGACCGACCGATATCTCAACCGTACGATTTCAATCCACGCTCTCCGTGAGGAGAGCGACCTTGGTGCAGGTTGAGTCCGTCATTACCAGCGCATTTCAATCCACGCTCTCCGTGAGGAGAGCGACTATTTGCGGCATTTACGCGGTACCGCGACTGCCTATTTCAATCCACGCTCTCCGTGAGGAGAGCGACGACTCTCATGGCCATGAGCAATTTCACCTACTGATTTCAATCCACGCTCTCCGTGAGGAGAGCGACGACGTTCAACGCTGCGATGACCTGCGGGGTGGCATTTCAATCCACGCTCTCCGTGAGGAGAGCGACGAGGGCGTCCACCGGTGGGGCACCTTCCTTAGCGGATTTCAATCCACGCTCTCCGTGAGGAGAGCGACTGCACAGATGGACAGCATGTTTCACATTGTGGAACATCTATCCTTCGTACAAGTTCAAGAGTAGCAGGGTTTGAAGTCAAAACCCGTTATTCTAATCACTCTACCAAAAAATAATAACGATTCTTCTCTCTGAAATTATCAAACAGCCAAGGAAAATCGACTTACTTTTCGATTCCAAGTTCCATCCAGGTGCGAAGCTTGCCTTATTCGATGAGAGCTTCCACTTCGCACAACGACAGGCCTCGGCGTCTAAATCATCATCACATCATCTACAGGAAGATGCCGCTGTACACCATAATGTTCAATCTTCTCAGAATATTTTGTCCCTAATTTATATAAGCGCAGGCTATCTTTTTCTTGATCCATGATTTTCATCACTTCATTTACTAAAGTTAGATAATCCGATGAAGTGACCGAGCACTCGAATACGCTATTCTGCACCCGTTGCCCATATTTCATACATGTCTTCGCAACGTTACGCAACCGTCTCTTCCCCGCAGTTGTCTCAGTATTGACATCATATGCCACGACCACCATCATGTCTTATCACTTCCACATAAATGGTGGATAAGCATCTATGTCCCCGCGTAAGAAGCGCGCTAATAAAAGCGCCTGTACATAGGGAACCAGACCCCAAGAAATTTTTTCCTGTAGATACGGATGAACAATTTGTTCGGCTTTCTTTCTTTGCCAAGCACCAAGCACTGCCTTTCTTCCTGTTTCTGAGAGGAACACGCTTCCATTTTCGCGTTCTTCAAAGTCTTTCATCTGTATTGCACCAGTATTGACCAGAGTCAAAGCGAATCTATCAGCTATCACCGGACGGAACTCCTCCACTAAATCTAGGGCAAGTGATGCACGTCCGGGCCGATCGACATGCATAAAACCCACGTAAGGATCCAGTCCCACTCCCTGTAGTGCAGCACAGCAATCACTGGTAAGTACGGAATAAATGAATGACAACAATGCATTCATTCGATCAAGTGGCGGTCTTCTTGTTCTCCCCTCAAAGAAAAAGTTATCTTTATTTCTCAAAATTAAATCATCAAAAGCATAAAAATACTCTTTCGCCGCCATCCCCTCTAGGCCACGCAGTGCATCCATGGAATCGCATTGACGGATTTCTGGTAGCTGTTGTGTCAGTCGATTACTTTGCTGAGAAATCCGTTCCACATTCACTCGCAAAGCATGATCCCGTTTCGTTCGTTCTAGCACCCACTTTGCATTAAAAATCTTGCCAATGATAAATGATTTAGCAACAGGGAGAGCATCCATCTCATTATCTGCTCGACGGAATTGTTCTCTCCTCAACAGAACATTACGATTCTTCTCCCCCATGATTGAACAATAATAATGCCCTCTTGGTGAATAGAAGGACATGCTAACGCCCATCTCTCCACAACGTCCCATAAGTGATGGAGATGCTCCCTTATATGAAAAGCACAGTATTGATTCAATGGAACGAAGCGGTATTTTCGCCAGAATCACATCTTCTTGGTGCACAGCCACATTGTCATTTTCCAGTGCTAAGTATGCATCTTCGGTCATTACGAATAATGTGTTGAGAAGCTGTTTCATCGCAATGCCTCGATTCAGGAATTCATACCGTTAATTTGGAGATCAATATATTTCTGCGCAGACCTAGTTTTTGTTAACTCGGGTAAACACCAATTTCGCAAGGAGCATGCTGAGCATGCCTTTGTAGGTCTCACTTGTGGCGTATGAGCACGAGCAAACAAGTCATGCATCTGTAAAAAATCTTTCTTTACCATATTCCGCAATTCGTCATTAAGAGGAATCCTCTCCCGCCGTTTTATCCGTTGATAAAACAAAGCACCTTCTTGAATCGTGCACGCAAGCATTTCCTCCAAGCACATCGCCTCGGCACACAGCTGTAACCGATCAGCATCATTTGTCTTAGGTTTTCCATGCTTATATTCAACGGGATACGGGTCCCATAAACCATCCCTTCCGTGCAATTTAATTCCATTTGCAGCCCTATGGAACTCCACAACATCGCAAGCACCAGTGATTCCGAGAGATCTCGAGAATACTCGCAAATCTCGCATAATTAACAAGTCTCCACGACTCTCAGAAGACTCATAATCGTGCACACGAGAATGCTCAAGCTGCCCAGCTGTGGTCAGATAATTTTCCGACCATAGCTGCTCGATATGAATCAGAGCCCACTGCCGCTTGCAAAAAGCAAAATGCTGTAGGCCAGACAAGGCCAGCCAATCTTCTTCCGGATATTCAGCTGGTCTTGTCATGGCAATCTCTCATCTTCTCTAAGCAGTCTTTAGGGTTAACGACCTTCGATGATTTCAAAGTGAAGCCCAGGAATAGCACTCTCGTCAACACTGATTTCGCCGGCAGAATCCACAGAAATAGCACGATGAACTTTAGCAGAGGAATATTGTCCACCCTTGCAGTTGTGTTCGAACCAGACGACGTTAGTTACTTCCATCGAACCTGAAGGCCGCGCTGAACTTTCATCATTCTCAAATAAGGAAATCAATGCTTCCTTAATCTTTCGTGCATCTTCCTCAGAGAAGCCAGTTCTTTCCGCCAGCTGAGGACTGATGCTCCCAAATGTTGTATATACGGCACGCCCAGAAACACGATACTTCATGCCCATAGTATCTGATGATTTCTTACCCGTATCCGTCGTCTCGCTGTTCACAGACTTCGTAATCTGCACATCATCGATGGCTATAGGCAGAGTAGAGAAAGCCGGTTGGATCGACACCGGACCTCGTACACCAAGAGAAACCTCGTCGACATCTTTAGCTTTCTTGAACGCAAAGACCTGTCCGAAAGCCCGAACATCCAACCAGTGTTCACAGACTTTGTGATATAAATAGTCACGATCCTTTCGCTCCAAATTCAATTCCATGGATACCTCCTTACTATCATGATGCCTCTTTGCTTCATCATTGAAATGCTTCTTCCACAGACTGCATGCAATTTCAAAATCACGCTCCCAGACTAAATCGCCTTCGTTATAGCTTATCGGTCTAGTTACTTTATGGAATGCAGCGTTTAAAATCGAAATAGGTAGAGCTCGATCACCGAACATACATTCGATAAGCCTCTTCTTCATGTATTTAGCATATCTTTTGTAGCTCTTGCTACTACGATCTGAAGCATCGTATGTGCAATTGATGATATCGACGAAAGACGGTGCCCCTATATAAGGGGTTCGTTTGAAGGATGTTTTGTCTCCATTTTGATTTCGTTCAATGTACTGAATTGCTATCCTCAGTGTAGCATAGCTTTTGAAGTATCCGCTCATCATACACCGAATTTTTTCTTTGATTCTTGGAATCAGGTATGCTGAATAACGGGTCTTACACCCATAGTCGTTCGCAATGAACGTGGATTGAAATGGTGTCTGATGTGCGGGACCATTAAAGGAGCTTGTTCCACGACCATATCTAACGATCGCGGAACAAGCTTCTAGCCGTCTAGTCGCAGAAGCTAGACATCCATCAATTCAGATAGATCGCATAGTCGCAGAACACGCCCATGCCGTGTCTCGAACCGTTCCTCGCCTCCATATACCAAAATTCTGTGATTCGTATCGACCTCCATGACGTCAGCCAGCTTATCGATGTTGGCCCATGCGTGCACGTCGTAGGTACTGGAGGCCTTCACCTCGATTACGTATTGAGGCTTACCACCTTTTTCGACAATGAAATCAATCTCCAAACCCTTATTATCGCGCCAGTAGTAGAGTTTAGGCTCACTGCCTCGCATGTAATACTGCTTCACAATCTCCACCGCAACGGCGTTCTCGAACATATTTCCCCACATCTCACCATTGCGCAAATCGTCCGCAGCATCTAAGCCAATCAGATTCGCAGCAAGTCCCGTATCGTAGAAATACATCTTCGGCGCTTTTACCAACTGCTTGCCGTAATTCTTGTAATACGGCAACATACGGAACGCAATGAAACTCGACTCCAGTACCGACATCCAATCATTGGCAGTCAGTCTGCTGATGCCGCATGCTTCAGCAAAACTCGTCGCATTAAATGACTTTCCGCATTGGTGCGCGGCATAATGCACGAAACGGTCGAAACCCGCAATCTTGCGCACACCTAATTCGTTACGCACATCCCGTTCCACATATGTCGAAAGGTAGTCGCCATAGAAATTGGCGATTCGGATATCTCCGTCGTATAAACGCGGATATCCGCCTTTGAAAATCCAATTCGCGGCATCGCAAGTCTCGTTTGATTCCAATAGTTCCGAATACGCAAGAGGCAACAGGTACCGTACCGCCACCCGTCCGGCAAGAGTCTGCGAAATAGTATTCATTAACAGGAAGTTTTGCGAACCCGTCAACACAAACTGCCCGGGTTCGTTCGTTCGGTCAACGGCCTCCTGCAGATAGGAGAACAATTCCGGCGTTCGCTGCGCTTCGTCGAAGATGATGTGATTCGAATATCTTTTCAGGAAATATCGTGGATCGTCCATGAATTCCCTACGTACATCCGGATTCTCCAACGTCACATACTCATAATCAGGGAAACATGCCCGCACCAACGTGGTCTTGCCACTCTGCCTCGGCCCTGTAAGAGTAAGTACTGGCATCTCTCTGGCAGATTGCAGCAGCTCCTGTTTCAGACCTCTTGAAATCATGGACATTCCAACCCCTCCAGTGCACTAGCCTACTATTCTTCGTTTTGCTACTTTACAAATTCTACCATTCCTACTTTACGATTTTTCCTTTTCCTACTTTACAATCTATACCATTCCTATTATGCAATTCCTACTGAGCCGCAACGCATGCCAGACCTCGCCGAACGTTCCCACAACAAAAAAACAGAATCTACAAAAGAAAACCGGAAGGGCGGATACTACGGAAATTAATCCGCAATAGTCCACGTCTTCCGGCAGTGCGACTGCTTCTCATATGTGTGCTTGACTCACATGGATGGTACTGAGAACCATTCGCTCAACGATCTGCTCCCGCATGCATGACCGAACATGCGCACGGAACACAAATCAAGTCGTAGGGCTTAAAGCCAATGCATAACTGTAGCCGCACGTTTGAATAATCACAAATCCAGCCAACAGGCATGCAGATAGACGGCAAATACATACATGGGAAGCCCCTATGCGAAAGGCGGCAAGTCGCGCCCACACGGAACACGGCTCACCGCCTAGATTATGAGGTTATAAACCTCACAGCCCGGCTCAGGCCTTGGCAACCTCAACTGCCAACTCGGAGCCCTCGGCGCCGGCCACAACCTCGAAGGAGGTGGCAAGCGTTTCGGAAGCCACAAGGTCCTTGAATTGCTCGACCTTCGCCACGTCACCCGCCGGAACGGTCAACTTCAACGCAATACGGTCGGAGATCTCCAGATCGGCAGCCTTGCGGGCATCCTGCACGGCACGGATCACGTCGCGAGCATAGCCTTCGGCAATCAGGTCGTCATTCAGCTCGGTGTCGAGAATCACGAAACCACCGGTCGGCAACGCAGCGGACACGGAGCTGGCGGCCTCTTCGGCGTTCTTCTCCTCCACGCTGTTGATCAGCTCATATTCACCCTCTTCCAGTGCAATCTCGCCGTTCGGAGTCTCGCACACCGGTACGCCAGAAGCATCGACATGCCAGGCACCGGACTTGGAAGCCTTGATGGCGAACTGCACGTCCTTGCGCAGGCGCTTACCTGCGACTCGGGCGTTCACGCGCAGCTCGTTGATGATCTTCAGGCCGCGGGATTCGGCATCCTCAAGCGTGCACAGCTCGACATCCTTGACGTTGAGCTCGGACTTCAGGATTTCGGCGTAGGCAGCAACGGCATCCGGATCGGAGACGATCACAGTCAGCTTGGAAAGCGGCTGGCGCACGCGAATCTGCTTCGCCTTACGCATGGACAGCGTGCTGGAAACGACCTCGCGTACCTTCTCCATAGCATCGACCAAGGCCGGATCATCCACCAGCACGCGACCAAGTTCGGTCGCCTCGTCAGAAGTCGGATCAGCCAGGAACGGCCAATCGGCCAGATGCACGGACTCGCCGCCGGTCAGGCCACGCCACACGGCTTCGGCCTCCATCGGAGCAAGCGGGGCGATTACGCGCATGAATGCCTCAAGCACGGTGTACAGCGTATTGAACGCGTTCTCGTCCTCGTTCCAGAAGCGGTCGCGATTGTTGCGAATGTACCAGTTGGTGAGCATGTCGATGAAATCGGACACAGCTTCGCAGGCGTCGGAAATCAGGAAGTCATCCAGCGCAGCCTGGGTCTTCTCGATCAGACGGCGGGTGCGGGCCAGCAGGTAACGATCCATTTCCGGCAAGGCGGCAACCTCGTCGGCACGCAGCGAACGAGCGTCGAAACCGGCACCGCCATTGGCCGCGTTGGCATACAGGGTGAAGAAATAGTAGGAGCTCCACACCGGCAGCATCACCTGACGTACGGTATCGCGGATGCCGTCGGCGGTCACGATGAGGTTGCCGCCACGCAGGATCGGCGAACTCATGAGGAACCAACGCATAGCGTCGGAACCGAAGTCGTTGAACACGCCGTTCACATCCGGATAGTTGCGCAGATGCTTCGACATCTTCTGACCGTCGGAACCGAGCACAATGCCGTGGCAGATCACGTTCTTGTATGCCGGCTTGTCGAACAGGGCTGTGGCCATGATGTGCAGCACATAGAACCAGCCACGGGTCTGGCCGATGTATTCCACGATGTAGTCACACGGGAAGTGCTGTTCGAAGGTTTCCTTGTTCTCGAACGGATAGTGGTACTGGGCGAAGCTCATGGAACCGGATTCGAACCAGCAGTCCATTACGTCGGTGATGCGGCGCATGTGGCTCTTGCCGGTCGGATCGTCCGGGTTGACGCGGGTCAGTTCGTCGATATACGGGCGATGCATGTTGACATTGCCTTCATGATCGCGCGGATAATCACCGAAGTCGGCCTTCAACTCCTCAAGCGAGCCATATACGTCGACGCGCGGATACTTCGGATCGTCGGATACCCACACCGGAATCGGCGAACCCCAGAAACGGTTACGAGAGATGGACCAGTCGCGGGCATTGGCAAGCCACTTGCCGAACTGCCCATCCTTCACGTTGTCCGGAATCCAGTTGATCTGCTGGTTGAGCTCGAGCAGACGGTCCTTGATCTTGGTCACGGACACGAACCAAGAGCTCACCGGCTTGTAGATCAGCGGGGTGGCGCAACGCCAGCAGTGCGGATAGGAGTGCACGTAGCTCTTCTCCTGGAAGAGAATCGCGCGCTGGTCCTCCGGCACACGGGCCAGCGGACCATCGCCTGCACGCAGGTTACGTAGAATCGGCAGATTCGCATCGAACACATACTGACCCTCGTAATCCGGGCACAGCGACGTGAACTTACAGCCCGCGTCAAGCACGTCCACACTCTTGATGCCCTTGGCATTGAGCGTGTTCATATCGTCCTCGCCGTACGGAGCCTGATGCACGAGGCCCGTACCTTCGACGGTATCGACGTAATCGGCGGTGAAAATCTGATAGCCTTCCGGCCCCGGAACCTGACCCTCGGCGGCATGCTCGTCGCCAGCGAAATACGGGAAGACCGGATAGTAGCGCCAACCCTCCATCTCGGCACCCTTGAGCTCGCGCACGATCTCATAGTTCTCGCCAAGCTCCTTGGCATAGGAGCCGAGCAGCGGCTTGCCCAGATAGAATTTCTTGCCGGCGAACCTGCCTTCGGTCGGACGTACTTCGACATAGTCGATGTCGGCGCCGACCACGATGGCGAAGTTGGTCGGAACGGTCCACGGGGTGGTGGTCCAGAATACGGCGTAGGCGTCTTCCTCGTCGCGCAGCTTCACGGCCACGGACACGGTGGTGTCCTGACGGTCCTGGTACACGTCGGCGTCCATACGCAGCTCGTGTGCGGAAAGCGGCGTCTGATCCTTCGGGCAATACGGCAGCACACGGTAGCCCTGATAGGCCAAGCCCTTGTCATACAGCTGCTTGAAGGCCCACATCACGGATTCCATGTACGGAATGTTCAGGGTCTTGTAGCCATGCTCGAAATCGACCCAGCGCGCCTGACGGTGCACGTAGTCCTTCCACTCATTGGTGTACTTGAGCACGGAGGCACGGCAGGCGTCGTTGAACTTGTCGATGCCGATTTCCTTGATCTGGTCGACGGAGTCGATGCCCAGTTCCTTCTGTGCCTCGAGCTCAGCCGGCAGACCGTGCGTATCCCAGCCGAACACGCGGTTGACCTTGCGGCCCTTCATGGTCTGGTAGCGCGGAATCACATCCTTGGCATAGCCGGTCAGCAGATGGCCATAATGCGGCAGACCATTGGCGAACGGCGGACCGTCGAAGAAAACGAATTCATTCTGGCTGTGATCTCCGGATGGACGACGCTCGACGGACTTGGCGAAGGTATCGTCCTTCTCCCAATAGTCAAGCACGGACTCCTCCAGCTTCGGGAAGCTGGGGTTCGGCGCAACGTTGGCGCTCTGCTCACCGGCAGCAGCCTTCGGATACACATGATTGGTGGTTTCGCTCACCGTATGCTCCTCGTTTGGCAGGTTTCCTGTTCTTCTTAACTACCTACGAGGACGACGACTTACGCACGATTGCCGCACGTCCGCCACCGCGGTACCACCTCGCTTGCCGCCATCCCCTGCATACTGCACAGTGCGATTGCGACCGCTTGCGTTCGGCTGTTCGGGCCGATCCCGCCGGTTCTACTAAGCCTGCGATTGCACTGTACGGACTTACGCCCCCTGCAATCGCCGCCGTTCTTCCGGAAGCTCCCCGCTGATAACGGATCACTGCTATACGTTTCAGCAGTTCAGCCTAGCACGCCGTATGAACGTTGCATACGGAAAGAGCCGCACGGCGTCCACCATGCGGCTCCCTCAACCCACGAATCGCATACCGGTTGCGATCAGGACTCAGACGGCTCCCCCTGCGCGAGCTGCGATTCGAGCTGCCTGACGATGTCATCGTGCATCTTTTCGCTGATCTTCACCTTGAAAAGAAAGACGAGCAGGCTCAGCACGATCACGGCCAGCGGCACATAGAAGGCGCAAATCTGGAAGGTATGGATGTTGGAGGCGGTCATATCGGCGGCAGTGGCGTTGCCGATCATGCCGGCGGCCACAGCCACGAAGCCGACGATGCCGTTGGAGCAGGCACCCGCAATCTTGTCGAGCATCGGGCGCACGGACAGGGTCACGGCCTCGTTGCGCTTGCCGTTCTTCAGCTGGCCGTATTCGATGGAGTCGGTCAGGGACAGGATGGCGGTCATCTGGATGAAGGTCTGCGGCAGGTAGAAGAAGACCAGTCCGACGGTGACCATCGGCAGGCTGGACGAGCCGATGATGAACAGCAGATAGCCTATGATCATGAGCGCCATACCGCCGAGATACAGGTAGCGGCGCGGAATGCGCTTGTTGAGGACCGGGTATGCCGGAGCCATGATCAGACCAGTGATGACCGGGATGACGCCCACGATGGAGTACGCGTTGGAATTGTTGAGGATGTACTTGAACAGGTACATGAGCACGCCGGTGGTGGCTACGTTAGCGATGGCGTACAGCAGGTAGCTCAGGGCGACCCACAGCAACTGGTCGTTCTGGGCAAGGGCCTTGAACGCGGCGAGCGGGCCGCCGTTCTCCTCGGCGTTGGCACGCAGCGTGCTGGAGCTTTCCTTGGTGCCGAACGCCACGGAGCATACGGTCAGGATGCCGAGAATGGCCACGATGATGGCGAAGCAGGTCCAACCACTCTGGCTTTCCGTCCGGTTACCGGTGAACACGAAGCTGAAGTAGGTGACGATCGGGATGACGATGATGGTCAGGCCGTTGTAGCCGATGGAACCGCCGAAAGAGCCGAGTGCGGTATAGGTGGAACGCTCATGGGAGTCGTTCGACAGCGCCGGGATCATACCCCAGTATGAGATGTCGCGCAACGAGTAGAACACGTCAAGCACGATGAACACCACCACGAACAGCACGATGAACCAAGTGGTGTTGACATTGACCAGACCGAACAGGCCGGTGTACACCACGACGAGCAGCAATGCGGAGACCGTACCTCCGATGAGCTGCCACGGCTTGAAACGGCCCCACTTGGTGTTGGTGTTGTCGATGATGTTGCCCAGCAGCGGATCGATGAAGATCTCCGCGATGCGGATGATCACGACGAGGCTGGTGATGATGCCGATGAGTTTGGTGGCGATGCCTTTGTCGACACCTGCGAACAGCGAGCTGGTCACATACACGATGAAGTATGTGCTCAGGGCGTTGTAGAACGCAGACTGGCCAACGTTGCCGAATGCATATGCCATACGGGATTTCAGGTTTGAGCCCTGCTTATCCACGGTGAGGGTTTCTTCCATCGTTACTTCTCCTTAGAAGTTTCCGTGCAGTCTTCCTTCGACTCATGCATCAGTATATGCCTTAACCCTCGTTAAGTAAAATGTGATACTAATCATTACACTTCGCCGGCGTGTCGCATTTTGTTCGATAATGATAGAAAATGCCACATATCATGTGTGTTCAACGATTGATTCGACCATCAAAGCAAACATGAACACACCACGCCACGCATATGACGTACGTACTTGCGAGTTTTGATAACGAAAGTTACTATTTATCAGTAAAGGATTTTACATCCTTCGCACAGAGCCGTGACACTATAGAAAGAGAGCAGGCAGATCATGTCGCATATCTTTTCCTCAACCGAAGCACAGGAATCGTGGCTGACCGATCCTACCGTTTTCGCGGTCAACCGCCTTCCGGCACATTCCAGCCACCATTGCTACGACCATAAGCCACTCGCCGGTGAGCCGACCGGACTCAAACAACGGCTTGATGGCCAATGGCAGGTCAAGGTCGTCGACATGTCCGAAGCCGGATTCCCCAGCGACTTCGCCCAGACCCAATGCACCGAATCCGGATTCTCATCCATCGAAGTGCCATCGAATCTGGAAACCAAGGGCTTGCTGAAACCGCAATACGTCAACGTGCAATACCCATGGGACGGCCATGAGGATCCTCAGCAGCCGAACATTCCGCAGCACAACCACGTGGCGCTGTACCGCAGGGAATTCACGCCGTCCGCATCCGTGACCCGTGCCATCCGCGAAAACCGTCAGATCACGCTCACCTTCCACGCCGCATCCACCGCCATCTACGTGTGGCTGAACGGTACATTCATCGGCTACGCCGAAGATTCCTTCACACCGAGTGAATTCGACGTGACCGATGCCATTCAGGAAGGCCACAACACCCTTGCCGTCGCATGCTTCGAATTCAGTAGCGCAGCATGGCTCGAAGACCAGGACTTCTGGCGCCTGCACGGACTGTATCGCAGCGTCGAACTCACCGCCATCCCCGCCGCACACGTACGCGATTGGAAAATCGACCCCGATTTCGACGCCACGACCGGCGATGCGACGCTCGCCTTCGTCGCATCCATCAGCAATGCGGACGCTGCTTCCAAGGCCGTCGCAACACTGTACGGAACCGATGGCACCATCGCATGGCAGTCCGAACAACTGCCGGTAAACGAAATGATCACCACGGAAGCCGTAATCGCGAACATCAAGCCGTGGAGTGCGGAAGAGCCGAATCTATACACGCTCGACCTGACGCTGTACGGTGCGGACGGCACAGTGATCGAAGTCAGCCGCGAGCGCATCGGCTTCCGGCATTTCGCCATCGAAAACGGCGTGATGAAGCTCAACGGCAAGCGCATCATGTTCAAAGGCGTGAACCGTCATGAGTTCGACGCCCGCCGTGGCCGCGCGGTGAACGAGGAAGACATGCTGTACGACATCACGTTCTTCAAGCAGCACAACATCAACGCCGTGCGCACCTCACACTATCCGAATCAAGAACGCTGGTACGAGCTGTGCGATGAGTATGGCATCTACATGATCGACGAAACCAATATCGAGACGCATGGTTCATGGACCGCACCGAGCGACCCGGTCACGCCGGACACCAACGTGCCGGGCAGCAAATCCGAATGGCAGGAAGCATGCGTGGACCGCATCGAGTCGATGATGCGCCGCGACTACAATCATCCGGCCGTGGTGATCTGGTCGTTGGGCAACGAATCGTATGCAGGTACGGTGTTCAAGGCGATGAGCGATTTCGCGCACGCCAACGATCCGCTGCGTCCGGTGCATTACGAGGGCGTGTTCTGGAACCGTCAGTTCGATGACATTTCCGACATGGAAAGCCGCATGTATGCCAAGCCGGCGGAAATTGCGGAATATCTCGAAGCCAATCCGAAGAAACCATATATCTCGTGCGAATACATGCATGCCATGGGTAACTCCGTCGGCGGCATGCATCTGTACACCGAACTGGAACGTTACGAGCAGTATCAGGGCGGCTTCATCTGGGATTACATCGACCAGGCGCTTTTCCAGCGTCTGCCGGACGGCACCGAACGCCTGACGTATGGTGGCGACTGGGACGATCGTCCGAACGATTACGAATTCTCCGGCGACGGCATCATCTTCGCGGACCGCACTGCCTCCCCCAAGGCGCAGGAAGTCAAGCAATTGTATGCGAACGTGAACATCAAGCCGGATGCGCACGGTGTGACGATCCGCAATGAGAATCTGTTCGTCTCCACCGCCGACTACGTATTTACGGCGCGTATGCTGGTCAACGGCGAGGAGCGCTGGCAGGCTGACTATCGCTTCGACGTGGCGGCCGGTGCGAGCGAACGTTTCGACATTGCATTCCCTGCCGCGTCCGATCTGATGGCGAGCCGTTGCGACGAGGAGCTGCCGAATGGTTCGATCGAGGTGACGTACGAGGTCGATCAGCGGCTGGCCGAGGCCACCGCCTGGGCTCCGGCCGGATTCGAGCTGACGTTCGGGCAGCATGTGCAGGTCTTCAACGATGCCGCCGACACCGATGCCGCCGCGGTGACCGACGGCCACACGCATGATGTGACGGTCACCGACGGACGCTGGAACGCCGGCGTGAAGGCGGGCGGCCGCGAGGCATTGCTATCCAAGGCACAGGGAGGACTCGTCTCCTTCACCCGCGATGGCCATGAAATGCTTTCGCGCAAGCCGAGCCTGCTGACGTTCCGTCCTCTGACCGACAACGACCGCGGCAATGCCTCCGGCTTCGACCGTGCACAATGGTTCGCTGCCGGCCGTTACGCCAAGACGGTCGGTACCGAAATCGTCCGTGATGGCAATACGATCGTCGGCACGTACACGTATGAACTGGCAATCACGCAACGCACGAAGGTCACCGCACGCTACGAGCTGCTGGAAGACGGGCGAATCCATCTGACCCTCACCTATCCGGGCGGTATCGAAGCGGCTTCGCTACCGGCGTTCGGCATGGAATGGATGCTGCCGGTCGAGTATTCGAACCTGCGCTTCTACGGTCTGGGACCGGCCGAAACCTATCGTGACCGCCTGCACGGCGCCAAGCTCGGCGTGTTCGAGAGCACTGCCGAAGCAGACAACGCACCGTATCTGGTGCCGCAGGAAACCGGCAATCATGAGGGGCTGCGCTGGATTGAGGTGACCGACCGCCATGGCCACGGCATGCGTGTGAGCCAAGCCGGCGACGAACACTTCGCGGCAAGCCTGCTGCCCTACAGCACGTTGATGCTGGAAGAGGCGACCCATCAGGAGGAGCTGCCAACCCCACGTCACATGTTCCTGCGTCTGCTTGCAGCGCAGATGGGCGTCGGCGGCGACGATTCGTGGGGCGCACCGGTGCATGAGCGGTTCCAGCTACCGGCCGATCGACCGCTCACGCTTGATGTGATGCTGGAGCTGTTCTGAATACGGCATCACAACGGCTGAAAGTCACCGTTCCGCCGGCACGAAGCTGTCACGTACGACCAACGAGGTCGACAGATAGGCGTGCTGGCGGATGGTTCGCTTGCCCGCGATGGCATCCGCCAAAGTCAGGATCGCCACGCGGGCAAGCTCGCTCTGGTCGATGGCGAATGTGCTCAAAGGCGGTGACGTAAGCTGGGCAATCATCTGGTTGTTGATGCTGATCACGCTGATGTCGCGCGGCACAAGCACTCCGGAGGCATTGAAGGCCTGCAATACGCCGACCGCAATCACATCGGCGGCGATGATCACCGCGTCCGGCAGCGCACCGTTGTGATCGTGCACGAACCGTTCGCCAAGCCTGCGGCCGTTCTCCACGGTAAACAGGCCATCCGAATAGATCAGACCCTCGGCGTCCAATCCGAAACGCTTGACTTCACGCCGAAAATAGGTGGCGCGATTCTCTTCGTCCAGCTCATAGAAGTTCATCAGGCAGCCTTTGCCGCCAATGAACCCGACACGTTTCATTCCCTTCGCCGCACAAGCCGCAACGGCATCATGCACGGTCTGCTGCAGATCAGGCTGTACGGAATCAAACAGACCCGGCGCTGGATTCACGTCGATGAACACGCCATACGGCATGGCATCATGCAACCGTTCCAGATCCTCTTCGACGATCCGGTCGGCACCGATCGACATAAAGCCGTCAAATCCGCTACTTTCGGCAATCATATCGTCAAGATTGCGGAACACGGTCAGTTCCATACGCTGCTGCCCAGCATTGCGTTCGAGTGCCGCACGCAGATCAGTGAAATAGGAATCACGCAACGCCTCATTGGATTCCTCGTTGTCAAGCAAGGCCACCTCATGCGGAATCACGATGCGTTTGGTCTGCATGCTGTAGCCAAGTTCCTCGCTGACCTGAATGATCTTGCGACGCGTCTCCTCGCGGACGGATAATGTGGGATCTCCATTCAGCAACCGAGATACCGTAGCTTGCGAGAATCCCGTCCGTCTTGCGATTTCCTTGATGGTCGCCATCGATGTTCCTCATTCGGTGAAGTAAAAGCTTTACCGAATCAGGGTACCTCATCTTCCTATCAGATTGGTAATCAAGTGCACCCTATCGTGCGATCTTATCGCACGCCGTCCGTCATTGACTTTCAACAATACCGTCATCAGTACCGCCAATGCGGCGAACACGGCACCGACAGGACCGAGCCAACGCAATCCGGCGGCATCGTAGGCCACGCCACCAACTGCGGAACCGAGCGCAATACCGAGGTTGCAGGACGTGGAGTTCAACGACGAGGCAAGCGTGCCGCAGCCGGGATAGCCGGTTTCGGCCACATATGAATACAGCACCTGCGAAGGCGAGTTCTGCAGATAGATCGTAAGACCCAGAACCACCAGCAACACCGATCCAAGCATCGCGTTCGCCGTGGCAAAGGGAAGTAGCAGCATGCACACGAACTGCAATGCGTAGGCCTTGCTCATGCCGACGAGCGGCCAAATGCCGGTGCCACGCGTGGCGAGCTTGCCGCTGTACAGGTTGCTCCACAGGCAACAAGCGCCGAACGCCACGAGCGCGACGCTCACATAGGCCGCCGGCACATGCAATTCGTTGGTAAACATGGGTGTCAGGTAGGTGTACCACACATAGCTCGAGGCGAGGCCGAACACCACAGTGAGCACGCCGAGGATGATTCGACGGTCGGAGAACAGCTTGAATTGGCCGAGAATACCCACCTGCGAAGGCACGGAACGCTTCGGCAACACCACGAACATGACGCCGATCATGACTACCGTCAACACGTCGATGACGACGAAACTGGTACGCCAACCCGCCAACCCCGCAATCCACGTACCCATCGGCATGCCGAACACGGAGGCGATGGAAAATCCGGAGAACACCCACGACATGTATCTCGGCTGGTTTTCACGACTCGTGACGTCCGGTCCGAAGGTGAGCGCCACCGCCACAAGCACTCCCGAAACGGAGGCGGTGACCACGCGAGCAAGCAGCAGCATCGGATAGTTCACGGCAAAGGTGCAGATCACATTGCCGGCAAGAAATACAAGCAACAATGCGATCAGTGCACGGAATCGCTGGAATTTCGAACAGATCGCGGCGCCAATCGGTGTGAGCGGCGCATACACGAACGCGAAGATAGCCACAAGATTACCCACCATGGTCACGGCAATGTTGAGATCGGAGGCAATGTCGGGAAGTACGCCCACGATGATGAATTCGCTGGTACCGAGCAGAAAACTCTGAAAGACCAGAATGGCCACGGGAAGCGTGAACAAGCGGTGTGATGCCATATTCGTATCTCTCCATCAATGTAGAAAATCTTCTTCTTTACATGAAAAGAGTAATATTTATCAGCATTCAGAACACACGATGCGATATCATTGAATCGTTTGTAAATAGCAAAATCGTATTGCATTGAACGGAAAATCCATCGAAAGCGAGAACGGATGAAACAATGTCAACCGTTACAGCCTTTGGCGGTATTCTCGGATCTTTCCGAACGCATCTACTACAATCAGCCTGATCTGCCGCTGTATACACGCAATGATGCGCTCTCCCGCTTCGACTTCAGCATGGCCTGTCACTGGCATCGCGACCTGGAGTTCGTACATGCGCTCACCGGGTCGATGAAATACTTCGTCAACGGCGCGATCGTCGACATTCCGACCGGCGACGGACTGTTCGTCAATTCGAATCGGTTGCATTACGGATTCTCACCGACCCGCGAGGAATGCCATTACCCGGCGGCCGTAGTGAATCCTTCGCTGTTCGAATCATTATGGCGACCGGCGAGCGCCGAACTGGACATGCTGTGCGGGCCTGATGCACCGGATTACATGCTGTTGGATCATACTGATTCACGGCATCGGCGCATTCTGCAACTGATTGACGATACCGTGCGGTTCAACGTGCCGAATGCCGACGAAGCCGCCAATCCGCAGTCCGATACGATTCAGGCGATTGGAACGGCGATCCAATTGTGCGGGGCGGCTTTGGCGTTGGTTCGGGAGAGCATGGCGAAAGCGTCTGGTCATCCGACGACCGGACGACCGGAGCCGGCACAGGACCGGCAATCACCATCCTCAAATCATTCGGCATCGCACTCCCCCGCCAATAATCGTGATTTGATGAGTGCGTTGACCATGACCGGCTTCATTCATCAGCGTTTCCCGGAACGAATCACATTGGCCGACATCGCGGCGGCGGGTACCATGAGCCGCAGCCAATGCTGCATCGTATTTCGCGAGTATGTGAATCGCACGCCAAATGAATACCTGACCGATTACCGCATCGAGCAGGCCATGCACATGCTTTCCGGCACCGCTTCCGACGTGACCGAAGTGGCCCGTGCCTGCGGTTTTTCGACGCCCAGTTACTTCATCCGCGTATTTCGCAAGCGTGCGGGGCTCACTCCGCAACAGTGGCGGCGAGCGCACTGACGGGCGACCGTCAAATACAATATCCCTTTATGCATGCGCAATTCCATAAGTCGACCTGGCCAAAGCCGGATAAGCAGCAATCCTTTGCCCCGCAGAGCTTCCGAGGCAAAGGATTCACGAAACCATTCAAGGCCACCGGTCATAAGGGTGGCATCAGCCGGCAAGGTTCCAAGCGGGGTTAGAGGGGCGTGCCCGTTATCCAATAGGCGTGCCCTCAAACAGTTCAGCATGGGATGCAGGCTGCGAGAACCAACGTGCCACTCAACAGGCAGAGCCTCAAATCGGTACCGAAAAGGGCCGAATCTGCGAGAACCGAATGGTTACCCAACAGCCACGGCCCCAAATCACCCGGGAAAAGGTCCTAACCTGCGAGAACCAACCCGTTACCCAACGACCACAGCCCCAACCAGGACACAAAACGGCCGCAATCCGCGAGGAACCGCCCGTTACTCACACCACAACGTCACGGCGGCGTTGTGACCATGGCCAGGAACCAACACAACGCCGCCAGCACGCTACCTGATGCTCGAGCAGGCAATCAGCCTTCCATATCCTCTAGGGCAACGCCCTTGGTCTCCTTCATGAACTTCAGCACGAAGAAGAAAGACACGAAGGCGAAGAAGGCGAACAGTCCATAAATCAGGCCGACGTTGAAGGCCAACAACACCGGGAAGCTTACCGTGACGATGAAGTTCGACGTATACTGCACCGCGGTACCGACGGACATGCCGGCGGAACGCATGGAGTTCGGGAACATTTCGGCGAGCATGGCCCACGAGACGGTACCCCAGGTCAGGCCGAACGCAATCACGAATCCATTGGCGCACACAAGGGCAAGCGGACCAGTGAAGCCGGCGAGTTGCGGCGCACCGTTGACCATGGGTGCGGTACCGAAGAGCAGTGCCAGACCGCCTTGGGTGATGAGCATGCCGATGGACCCGACCAATAGCATCGGACGGCGGCCGACGCGATCGATCAGGAACGTGCCGCCGATGGTCGCGGCGATGTTGATCAACGACGTGATGGCAGTGATGGTGAAGGAGTCCTTCTCGGTGAAGCCGACCGCACCCCACAAAGTGTTGGAATAGTAGAAAATGACGTTGATGCCGGTGAACTGGTTGAGAATCATGAAGCCGATAGCCACCCACACGATCGGCTTCAAACGGCCGACCGGAGTGATGAGGTCGCGGAACGACGGCTTGTGGTCGATGCCGATGGAATAGCGGATGCGACCGATCTGGTCGGAAATCGGAGCCGGGTCGGTGCCGATACGGCCTAGCACGACGGCCGCCTCTTCGTCACGATGCTGTGCCACCAAGTAACGCGGCGATTCGGGAATGGTCAATGCAAGCAGGAAGTACAGCACGGATGGCACGGCCATGCACAGGAACATCCACTGCCAGGTTTCGAGCGGCCCCATGAACACGCTGGCGCCACCGGAGATGTGCACGAGCAGCGCGTTGACAAGCAACGAGATGAAGATGCCAATAACGATGCCCAGCTGCTGGAACGCTCCAAGCACACCACGCTCGTCGGTGGGCGCGATTTCCGCAATGTAGACCGGAGCCACCATGGCCGCAACGCCTGCCGCAAAACCACCGAATACACGGAAGGCGACCAGTACGAAGATGTTCGGCACGATGGCGCAGCCAATCGAGCAGATCAGAAACAGCACGGCGGCGATCTTCATCATCGGCACGCGGCCGATCTTGTCGGCGATACGACCGGCAAGCAACGCACCGATACCTCCGGAAATCAGCGCGGATCCAACGGCAAGACCGAGCAACGCGTCGCCTGTGGCGAATTCGGTTTTGATGGCGTTGGTCGCACCGTTGATGACGGCGGAGTCATAGCCGTAGAGCAGACCGCCGAGTGCCGCGATCAGCGCAAGCCGACGGGCTACGGATTTGTGGGCTTTAATGGTTGATTCACTCAGCGTGGTCGGTTTTGCCACATTCGCTTCAGCTGAAGACATGATAGGTCCTTCTTCCTTGAAAGATAGTGCGATTGTATGGGAAGACGGGTCTTCCCATACCCCCCTTCGGGGATTCTCCCCCATCGGAGGAGGAGATGCCGGCCGAACGGGGTATCCGGGGTTCAAACGGAGCAATAGAGAGATCCAAACCCGTTCAGACCGGCAAGCATTGGTAACGCTGCCTCTCGTTATGAGAGAAGGGCATCGCGACGGGCCAGTAATGCATCGATGGCCTCGACGCCGTCGAGCACGGTGAAGGTGACGGTCTTGCGTTCGCAGGATTGCGCGGCAAGCATATGCAGATTGTCACGTTCCTCATGCCAACCGCGGCCATACACCTTGGAATTCGAGGGTTCGAGACCGACCACATAATCACCGGAACCCATCGACTTCCACTCCATGAAATGCGGGAAATCGGCCACATTGAAATCGATGACCACACCCAGGCCGAGCTTACGGTTGACGACAGCGGCGAAGCTTCCGCCGTCCGCATCGGCCGCCAGTTCGTGGATGTACACGCTTTCCGGCTTGTTGGCTTCGGGCGCACCGATCTCATTCCATGGCGTGACGTCGGCCGCGGTGGTGTCATCACGCGGGGTTGCGCCACGGCTCGGAATGACCACCTGCGCACCTTCGGCCAGCAACGGCCAGCCAAAGTTGCAGTGGTACATCCACATGAGCGGCTCCTCACGGAACGACTCGTTGGTCACCTCATCCTCGACCGTGATAGACGGCTTGCCGTACACGGAACGGATGCGGCGGCGTAGCACCATGTTCTCGCCGAATAGCTCCGCCTCACGCATTTCACCGGACACTTCGAGCACATAATCGTCGCCATCCCAGTAGGCGTCGGAGCTTACATGTTCGGCTGGCGTGGTGCGAATACGGCCATGCATCGGGTAGTCGCCTGCCGGATATCGCGAGCCTTCCGGCGTAGAGTACGGGCCACAGATGTTCTCGAAACCGCAGGTGAAGAACAAACCTCCCATGATGGAGCGCAACGCTTCCTGGCCATTGGTGTCGAATTGGTTGCGACCGTTCAGCCCCGGCTTCGACAGGAATGTGAGATTCTCGCCTTTATATTCGAACAGTGCCACATCGAGCGCCTTGTCGGCCATCGACATGAAGCGCAGTGGCCCGTTCTTGACTTCGACCGCCTTCAGGCCGTGCGTACGACCTTCCTGGTATTCGATCGGACGAACATAGGCGGCCTGTTGCATGCTGCCGACGTGGGCGAGCATATCGGAACGCTTCATCTCAGTCCTCCTGCAATTGGGCTGGATATTCCGGCCATGCACCTTGCTGGGTGCATACGAACGCCGACACCTCTATCGCACGCTCATGAGCGGCACGCAGGCTGAATCCGCGCAACCAGTATGCGAGGAACGCTCCGGAGAAGGAATCGCCGGCGCCGACGGTGTCGGCGACCTCGACCTTCGGCGTCGGCAGCATCGAGATGGTCTCGTCGTCCATCACCAGACTGTAGGAATCGCCGGCGGTGAGGATCACCACGTCGAGATCGAACATCTCCTTGATGGCCTTGACGCATTCGGTTTGCGACGGCACCTTGAACTCCGGTTCGTCGATGCCAAAGAGTCGCGCCACGATCGGTAGTTCTTCATCATTGATCTTGAGAATCGTCGCGCCGTTCAGCATGCGTTCGAGCACGTCATGGTCGGCGAAGCCGGAACGGATGTTGATGTCGAAGAAGCGCACGGTGTCGGGCCCGGCGGCATCGATCATCGCATAGATTGCGTCGCGCGTACCGTGCGGTTCGCGGGCCGCGATGCTGCCGTAGCAGATGGCGTCGGCATTCTCGACCAGTGTGCGTACCTGATCGGTGAAGGCGATGTGGTCCCATGCGCGATCGCGCACCACATCATAGGAGGGGACGCCGTTCTCATCCAAGGAGACGGCGGTGATGCCGGTTGCGTATTCGTTGGTTTGCGCGGCCACGTTGACGCCGCGTTCGGTGAGCAGCTGCACCAGTTCACGACCGAGTTCATCGTCGCCAACGGCGGTGACGGCGGTGGCTTTCACGCCATTCTGAGCGGCATGGTATACGAAGTTGGCTGGCGCGCCGCCCGGCTTCTTGCCGTCGGGAAGCATGTCCCACAGCAATTCGCCCATGGTGAGCACGGATTTGGATTGCGCGTTCATTGCGGATGTCCTTGTTTTTGGGTGAGTTGAGCCAGAGGTACGGCAATGCTGCCGCACCTCTGCAGTAATGATGGGGGAGCTCAGTCTTCCTTGGCTGCCGGATACTCGTTGCAGAGCAGACGATAGGCCGGCTCGTCCTCTTCGATCTTCGGGAAGCGGCCGAGCGGCGCGTAGAAGCGGTTGTCGGTGTTGTCGTCGTTGCACATGGACACCTCGCCCACGAGGGTCGGGACGGAGTCCTCCTTGATGTAGTACTCGTGATAGGTGTACGGATAGAAGGTCAGGGATTCGCCCTCGTTGAGTTCGATCGGTTCTCCTGCCGGTACGTAGTAGCGGCGGCCGTCACGGCACACCAGCACTGGGGTGTCGAGTTTCTCTTCGGTCTCCGGGTCGGCGTTGTACAGGTGGAACACCGCGGTGCCGCCACCGCGCACGATGATGTCTTCCATCTTGTTCCAGTGGAAATGCATCGGGGAGACCTGGCCTGGCATGCTCATCATGATCTTCTCGGCGTACACCTTGGTGTACTTTGGATCCTTCACATTGCCATTGCGCAAGGTGATCAGAGCCAAGCCCTTGTGCTCGAAGTCACCTTCACCGTAATCGGTGATATCCCAGCCCAGGGCGTTATCACGGATCTCATCCCATTCGTGACCCTTTTCGGCCCACTCCTCCGGAGTGAAGCTCAGGTATGGCGGAATCCGGAACTTGTACTGGTCGAGCAGGGCCTCGAACTGCTTGATGACCGCATTGACTTCAGAACGCTTCATGGCGAAAACTCCTTTGTCATACACTGTGACGTTTACGCGTCCGTTGTTATTTTCGATTGTGGCGTATTTTTTCGTTTTCGAGCGGTTCGCCTTTCGGCGTGTCGTTCTCAACAACAAGCATTTTCGATTGATTTCGTTTTACTTGCGATTTCTTTCGTTTTGCCTGTTGACAACAACATAACACAAGGTTACGATAGTTGTCAACACGAAACGAAAGGAAACGAAATGATTTTTCCGCCATAACGATAAATATCGAAAAGTGATTGCTAAGATGGATGACAACACTCGGTCCAGCAGTACACGACAAGGAGCCTGCACGATGATGAAAGCCGAACGCCAAGAGCAGATCTTGAGGAAGATCGACGCCAACGGCCGCGTCGTCGTCACCGATTACGCCAAGGAGCTTGGCGTCACCGAAGCCACCTTGCGCAAGGATCTGCAGGAACTGGATGACCGAGGACTGGTGCAACGCGTGCACGGAGGCGCGATGAAACCGGATACCGAGCTCAGCCGATTCGAGAATCGAGTCGATCTGGGCAAGGACGTCAAAACGAAGCTGGCAGCGGCGGCGATGAACGAAATCTCCGAAAACCGCGTCATCTTCATTGACGGTGGTTCCACCAACTATCTGGCCGCGCAAGCGTTTCCACGCGACTACGCGGGAACCATCATCACCAACAGCCCGGCCGTGGCCCTATGGATGTCCGACTACGACAACGTCGAGGTGAATATGCTTACCGGCACCATTCACCACAAATCCAAGGAAACCGTCGGTTCGGCAGCACTGGCGATGCTGCAGCAACTGCATTGCGATCTGGTACTGCTCGGCGTCTCGTCGATCGATCCTTCGCACGGCATCACCACGCCATATCTGGAATCCGCCGAGACCAAGCGTGCGCTGATCCAAGCCGGAACCAAGGTGATGAGCCTAATCACCCCGGAAAAATTCGGACATGTCTCCACTTACAAAATCGCTGACTGCAACGCGCTGGACGTCATCGTGACGGAAGGCACTCCGGAGTGCGCCGACGCACTCATCGCCATGGGAGTCTCATTGCGCATCATCCGCTGATTCGCAATTCCTTCGGATAATCCGGAGCCAACCTCTCACACACCTCAAGATGCGGCAATGTCGCATCTCTGGGCAAACACACCCAAATACCCCAAACATCAACGGACTTTTGTCAACGATTGACAAGGAGCACATCATCATGACCGCACCATTCAGCGATCCGCATTTCGCCATTTCGCTGTATTGCAGCGATTTCCGTAACCCCGCCGCACAGGTCGAGGTGCTGAACAACTATGCCGATTCCTACCATGTCGACATCATGGACGGCCACTTCTCCCCCAGCATGGGCCTGTGCACCACCTGGATCGAGCAGATGATGCCACTGTGCGCGCTGCGCAAGGAAGTGCACATGATGGTCACCGACATCGACCATTGGATCGATCAACTGGTCGCCGCAGGGGCCACCATGTTGACTCCGCATGTCGAATCACTGGGCGCACACGCCTTCCGTACGCTACGCATCATTCGCGAAAATGGTTGCGGCGCCGGCATTGCGGTCAATCCGCTCACCTCGTTCTCCGAAATGGAGAATCTGCTGGAACGCATCGACCTCGTGACCGTCATGACGGTGGAAATCGGCTATTCCGGCGAACCACTGATTCCCGAAACACTGAAGAAGATCGAGCGTCTGGCACAGTTCCGCGACGCGCACGGACTGAACTATGAGATCCAGATCGACGGATCATGCAATGAGAAGAATTTCAAGCGCATGCGCGAGGTCGGCGCCGACACCTTCGTGCTTGGCAACACCGGCATCTTCAAACGCTCTCCCGACATCGAAGAGGCCTGGCACATGACCATGGCGGCCTACGAGGAATCCACCGGCGAAAAGGTACGCATGCGCTAACCGGCCTTGCACGACATTCAATTCCACAATCCCCACATCACACGTAAGGAGACCATCATGACCACCGCAACCTCTTTCCACGAATGTGAACGCATCATCATCAACGAACTTTCCGACGTACTGGGCAACGTCGACGAGACCCAGATCGACCAACTGACCGATCTGATCACCGGCGCACGCAAAGTGTTCTTCGTGGGCGTCGGCCGTGTCGAGCTCGCCCTCGAGGCCATCGCCAAGAGACTCGCACACCTCGGCATCGACACCGTGATGGTCGGTCAGATTACCGAGCCGGCCATCTGCGACAAGGACCTGCTCATCGTCGGCTCCGGTTCCGGCAAGACCGGATTCCCCCTGTTCATCGCAGGCAAAGCCAAGTCGTTCGGTGCGAAAGTGGCCCGTATCGGCATCGTCGAGGATTGCCCGATGAAGGAGTACACCGACCTGTTCGTACATGTGCCAGCCGCCGGGAAACCGGGTTCGGGCACCAAGCCGAGCGAGCAGCCGATGACCAGCCTGTTCGAGCAGTCGCTGCTGCTGGTCGGCGACGCGATCGCCATGAGCCTGGTGCGCAAACAAGGCATCGACCTTGATTCCCTGTGGGAGTTCCACGCCAACCTTGAGTAGTTTTGTTGTTGACTTGGGTTGTTGCCAGGGGGCTCTAATCCGCGAGAACCGGCGTATTACCCAACAGGCAGGGCCTCAAACCGGCACTAAAAAGGGCCGAATCTGCGAGAACCGAATGGTTACCCAACAGCCACGGCCCCAAATCACCCGGGGAAAGGTCCTAGCCTGCGAGAATCAGCCCGTTATCCAACAAGCAGAACCTCGCAACCAATAACATAAGCAAGTCCCAAACGCAAAATGGCTGTGACCACACTCGGCGGTCACAGCCATTTCATTGCGGTTCCTACTCCAGTTCCACGGCTCCCGTGTACAGCTGGTAGTACTCGCCCTTGAGCGCAATAAGCTCATCATGCGAGCCGCGCTCGATGATGCGACCGTGATCGAGCACCATGATCACATCGGAATTGCGCACGGTGGACAGTCGGTGAGCGATCACGAACACGGTACGCCCCTTCATGAGGTTGTCCATGCCGGCCTGCACCACTTCCTCGGTACGGGTATCGATGGACGAGGTCGCCTCATCGAGAATCATCGCCGGCGGATCGGCCACGGCGGCACGTGCGATGGAGATCAGCTGGCGCTGGCCCTGCGACAGGCCGGAACCATCACCCTCGAGCACGGTCTGGTATCCATTCGGCAACATGCGGATGAAGCCGTCGGCATTGGTCAGGCGTGCGGCTTCGATGCATTCCTCATCGGTGGCGTCGAGTCGTCCGTACCGTATGTTGTCCATCACGGTACCGGTGAACAGATTCACATCCTGCAGCACGATGCCGAGGGAACGGCGCAGATCCGGCTTGCGGATGCCCTTGACGGAGATACCGTCGTACAGGATCATGCCTTCCTGAATGTCATAGAAGCGATTGATCAGGTTGGTCACCGTGGTCTTGCCGGCACCGGTCGCGCCGACCAAGGCGACTTTCTGACCGGGTTTCGCAAACCAGGTGATGTCGTGCAGCACCGGCTTGTCGGGGTTATACCCGAAGGTCACGTCGGTAAAGCGCACGTCGCCCTGCAGCAGGGTCAAGCGACCATCCGGCGAGGTGATCGCGTTTTCGCGAGCCTTCATCGCCACTTCCGCGGCGCGCGGACTCAACGCATGTGCGGCCTTGAGCGAACGGGTGCCGTCATCGCCTTCCTCACGCTTCCAAGCCCAGTGACCGGTTTCGTGATCGACTTCGGTCATGGTGCGACCGTCGGAGGCGAGCTCCACGTTGACGAGCGTCACGGAACCGCCATCGTCTTCCGGCTTTTCGTCCATAAGCTGGAAGATGCGGGATGCGCCGGCGAGCGCCATCATCACCATGTTGAACTGCATGGAGACCTGTCCGAGCGGATTGATGAAGGCTCGGGACAGGGTCAGCAATGAAATCAGCGTACCCAAGGTGAGCGTACCGAATCCGGACAGGCCGAAGTTGCCGACGCCCGACAGCGCCATGACCCCACCGAGAACGGCAAGCAGGATATACAGCATGTAGCCCATGTTGCCCACGATCGGCATGGTCACGTTGCCCCATGTGTTCGCTTCGGCGGAGGCTTCGAACAGTCGCTCGTTCTTTTCATCGAAGTCCTTTTGCGTGGCATCCTCATGGTTGAAGACCTTGATGACCTTCTGCCCGTTGACGGATTCCTCCACGAATGCGTTCACGTCGCCGATTTCGATCTGCTGCTTGACGAAGTAGCGCCCGGAACGGGAGACGACCTTGCGCACTACCACGAACAGCAGTGCGGAGAAGACCAGCACGAAGACGGTGACCGGCACGGAGAGCCACAGCATCGATATGAGCGCTGCGATGGCGGTGATCGCGGACGAGAACATCTGCGGGAACGACTGGCTGATGGCCTGACGCAACGTGTCCGTATCGTTCGTGTAGCGGCTCATGATGTCGCCGTGTTCGTTGGTGTCGAAATAACGGATCGGCAGGCTCTGCTGATGGGCGAACATGTCGTCGCGAATCTTCTTGAGCACGCCCTGCTCGACGGTGACGATAAGCCACTGCCACAGCCAGCTGCAGAGAATGCCGGCCGCATACAGGCATCCCATAAGCGTCAACGCGCGCAGCAGCGGACCCCAATCAGGATTGTTCGCACCGACCATCGGCAGGATGTAACTGTCGATCAGTGATTGCAGGAACAGCGCGGATCCGGACTGTGCCGCGGCTCCGATCAGAATGCACAGCACCACGATGGCTACGCGCCACTTGTATTGGAAAATGTAGCCGAAGATGCGTTTGGTGGTGCCGGGAGCGGCCTTCTGCATCGGTTTGCCTATGGGACCATTCGGCCCGCCCTGCGACTTTCGTGGTTCGCTTTCCGCGGTTTTCGCCTCGTCGATCGCCTCTTGGCGCTCGTTCATCTCGGTCTCTTCATCGATGATCATTTCAGTCATTGCTCTCTCCTCCTTTCACTGAAGTTCCTCAGGCTGTGCCTGGTTCCTGGTCTGCGATTCATGGATGGAACGGTATTCGTCACAGCTTGCAAGCAGTTCGTCGTGGGTGCCGGCGGCCATGATGTGGCCGGCATCCATGACGAGAATCATGTCGGATTCCTGTACGGAGGCGACGCGCTGCGCGATGATGATCTTCGTGGTGTCGGGAATCTCGTTGTGGAACGCCGCACGAATCAGCTGATCGGTTTTGGTGTCGACCGCGGAAGTGGAATCGTCGAGGATGAGGATCTTCGGCTTCTTCAGCAAGGCGCGGGCGATGCACAGGCGCTGACGCTGGCCGCCGGAGACGTTGGTGCCGCCCTGTTCGATGTATGTATCGTACTTATCGGGGAATTCCTGGATGAATCCGTCGGCCTGCGCCAACTGGCATGCGTGACGGATTTCCTCGTCGGTGGCGTTCGGATTGCCCCAACGCAGGTTTTCGGCGATGGTCCCGGAGAACAGCACGTTCTTCTGCAGCACCATGGCCACCTGGTCGCGCAACACTTCAAGGTCGTAATCGCGCACGTCGACGCCGCCGACCTTGAGCGAGCCTTCGGTCACGTCGTACAGTCGCGGCACGAGCTGCACCAGGCTGGACTTGGCGGAACCGGTGCCGCCGACGATGCCGATGGTCATGCCGGAGCGGATCTTGAGGTTGATGTCGTCCAGTACCGGCTTTTCCGAACTGTCGGAATAGCGGAATGTCACATGATCGAAGTCGATCGAACCGTCGACGACCTCCCTGACCGGATTGTCCGGATTGGTGACGGTGCTTTCCTCATTGAGAATCTGGCAGATTCGTTCGGCGGAAGCCTGCGAGATGATGAACATCACGAAGATCATGGAAAGCATCATCATGGCCATGAGGATCTGCATGGCGTAGGTGACCAATGCGGTCAGGTCGCCGGTGGTCAATCCAAGGGCCGCGTTGTTGCCGGAAGCGACGATCTGCTGTGCGCCCATCCATGCGATGAGCAGCATGGTGCCGTAGATGCAGATCATCATCAGCGGGCTGTTGAAGCTCATGATGCGCTCGGCCTTGGTGAAATCCTTGAAGATCCGCTCGGAAATGCGACCGAACTTGCCTATTTCATGCGATTCGCGGTTGTACGACTTGACTACGCGGATGCCCTGCAGGTTCTCGTCGACCACATTGTTGAGCTCATCATAGGTGTGGAACACACGCTCGAACACCGGGTGCACGATGACGGCCAGACCACACAGGCCGATTGCGAGAATCGGGATGCAGGCGAGGAACACCAAGGAGATCGACGGGCTGATGCGGAACGAGAAGATCCATGCCACGACCACCATGATCGGGGCTCGCACACCCATGCGGATCATCATGCCGTAGGCGTTCTGCAGATTGGTCACATCGGTGATGAGCCTGGTGATGATCGAACCGGTGGAGAACTTGTCGATGTTCGTGAAGCTGAAGCCCTGAACCTTCTCGAACTGGTCCTTACGCAGGTTCTTCGCAAGGCCCGCGGCGGCGATCGCCGCGAATTTTCCGGCAAGGAAGCCAGATGCCAGGGAGAACATCGAACATACGAACAGGATCACGCCGAATTTGATGATCGCCGGCATGCTGCCGCCGGAAATGCCCTGATCGATCAGCGACGCCATGACCGTCGGAATCAGGATTTCCAGCACGCTTTCCACCGCCACGAATGCAGGCGCCAGCAAGCTGTCCTTTTTGTATTCACGCAGCGATCCGCCCAACGTGCGTATCAGATGCTGTTTCGGCCGTGACTGGTTCTTTGCAACCGAAACCGTTTGCGTTGTTGCGCTCACTCCTCTTCCTTCCCTTCGTTTTCCGCTTGCGATTCATCCGCCCGCACATCACAGATCGCCAGACTGGAGTAACGTTTTTCGTCTCCGATCATGCCGGTCTCCACCAGATTGGATTGCATCACGTCAAGCACGTGCATGAACTGGCGAATGTCGTCATCGTTCAGCCCCTGCAGCAGTATGTTCTCCATGGCGACGGCGTTTTCACGCAACGCTTCGGCGATGTCGCGGGATTTGTCGGTCAAGACTATTTTCTTGAGCCTTGCGTCGCGCCGCACCGATTCACGAACGATCAGTCCTTTTCGTTCCATGAGTCCGAGCACCCTGCTTGACGTCGATCTGGTCACGCCGAAGCGCCGTTCCACATCCTGTGGAAAAATCTCACGTTCCGAATGACGGGCGAGGAAAGCGATGATGTCGATGTTGCCACCGCTCAATCCATCCACCTGCTCGGGACGCGTCGACGCAAGATACCGGTTGATGACGTTGTGCAGAGATCTGATGGCGACGCTCGGCGGCTTGCACACACCTTGGTCCCACGCCTCGGCGAACGCCGGGTTCACCGAAGTCGTTTCATTGTTTCGTTCATCTGTCACGCGCTATATCATAACCCGTTGCACATACAACAGTTGCATATACAACATTCCGCGTGTCGTCGGGTTTTCTCCGACGAGAAGGCACCGGTTCAAGGATTGCCGAAACCGCAAAAACAATCATGGTGCGAACCTCATGATCCCGCCCGTAAAACTCGGGATACGTCACATAAGGTTCGCACCATGATCGATTGTGCAGCACCCTTATGGCTTATGGCGATAAGGGCGGCAGACGAAATCACGCCGCGTCACGTGCCTTGATGCGTTCCATGAATCCGGTGCGATCCTCGTCCGTGATTTCGCGCAGCACACGTGCGGGATTGCCGACGGCGATGCAGTTCGCCGGAATATCGTGCGTCACCACGGCTCCGGCGCCGATCACCGCACCGTCGCCGATGGTCACGCCGCCGAGCACGGTCACATGACCGCCCAACCATACGCCGTTGCCGATCACGATCGGCTTGGCCTGGCACGCGCCGTTTTTGCGCTCTTCGAAATCAAGCGCATGATTGGTGGCGAACAGACCGACCATCGGCGCGATCCACACATAGTCGCCGAGCGTAATCGGCGCATTGTCAAGCATCACGCAATCGAAATTGATGTAGGCATGCGAACCGATGGTGATGTTGCGGCCGACCTCGCAACGAAAGTTCGGTTCGATGAACACGTCTTCACCAATCGATTTGAACAGCCGTTCCATGATCTCACGACGACGTTCGACATCCTCGTAATCGGTTTTGTTGTATTCGACGAACAGTCTCTTCGCCTCGGCGCGCTTGCGTTCGATGTCCGGATGCGAGTCCTGATATACCTCGCCGGCCACCATCAACTCCCACTCGTGACGACCCGCTTCGCTCATGCCAGCCGTCTCGTCGATCTCGGTCATTGTGCCTCCTTGCATGCACTCGTCGTCTCGCCCATCTTACCGGAGCGAGATGCCCCTTACCGGCAAACATGCCGGCGAATCGTTATGTGAAAGGCCGAGGGCCTGGTCCGCACCGGTTCATTCGCGGACTAGGCTCTCGGCCCAAGTCTGTTTGGGTTCCTTTCCGTCGCCTTACTCGGTGACCTTGGCGTATTCGTCAAGCATGAAGGCAGTGATCTTCTTACCGCCTTCGCTCATGAGCATCGGCATGGAGTTGATCGGCATGGACCTGAGGAACATGCGCATCATGTCGTTATCGGGCATCTTCGGCAGATTGCCGGCCTCGCCCTCGGCATACACGGATGCGACGATCTTGGAGCCGACCGGATCATCGGACCATTCGCCGAAGGTAGACCACTCGGTAAGCGGTTCGGCCTTGCCATCGCCATCGAGCTCAACCACGCCGGTGCCGGCGATGTCACGACTGGAAGTACCGACCTCAATGGCGTATTCGCCGGATTCGACATGCCAGTCATCGAACTTCTCGGACCAGTAGGCGAAGGCGCGCTCGTCCAGGTCGAAGCTCACTTCGGCAGATTCGCCAGCCTTGAGGAGCACCTTCCTGAAACCCTTGAGCTCGTGGATCGGACGTGCCACGGCGGACTTGCCCGGAGCCACGTACACCTGCACGGTTTCGGCGGCGTCAACGTCGGAGGTGTTCTTCACGACCGCGCTTACGGAAGCGGTGTTGGCGCCGGTCTTGGCGACCTTCACGTCGGACACTTCGAAGGTGGCGTAGCTCAGGCCGTAGCCGAACGGGTAGTCGACCGCCTTGTCATAGGTGTCGTAGTAGCGGTAGCCGACGAACACGCCCTCACCATAGTCGACATGGCCTTCCTCGCCCGGCCAGTTGATCATGCTCGGGTCGTCGTTGATGTCCATCGGAACGGTCTGGGCAAGCTTGCCGGACGGGCTGACGTTGCCGAAGATCACGTCGGCGAGCGCCGGACCGCCGGCCTGTCCGAGCAGCCAGGATTCGAGGATGCCCTTGGCGTTATCCGCCCACGGCGCCACGGAGACGACGGAGCCGTTGGAAAGCACGACCACGATGTTCTTGTTTTCGGCGGCGACGGCTTCCAGAAGTTCGACCTGTTTGGCCGGAATGTCGAGGGTTTCACGGTCGAAGCCTTCGGATTCGGCGGCTTCCGGCAGACCCAGGAACATGAGCACTACGTCGGCACCCTTGGCGACTTCGACGGCATCGGCGGCCATTGCGGCATCAGCCGGTTCGAGGTCGAGGGTGAAGCCCGGCGCGAACTTGGCGTCCACGCCACGTGCGGTGAGCGTGTCAAGGAAGCTGGTCATCTTGGTCGGAGTGATATGGGAGGAACCACCGCCCTGATAGCGCGGGGTACGGGCGAATTCGCCGATGACGGCAACCTTTGCATCGGATGCGACCGGCAGGATGGCGTCGTCGTTCTTGAGCAACACCATGGATTCGACTGCGGCTTGGTGGGCTACCTCGTCGTGGGCATCCACGTCGAAGCGGTAGCCTTCGACGCTCATGGCGGCGCGGGTCTTGTTGACCAGGTCGATCATGCCTTGGGCCATCCTGTCGAGCTGCTCAGGCTGGATGCGGCCGTCGTGGGCGGCGTAGACGATCTGATCGTCGGTGTAACTCGGCGGCATTTCAAGGTTGAGGCCGGCGTTGAGGGAGGCGACACGGTCATGGTCTGCACCCCAGTCGCTCATGACGATGCCTTCGAAGCCCCATTCGTCACGCAGCACGTCGGTGAGCAGCCAGCGGTTCTGCGCGGAATGCACACCGTTGATACGGTTGTAGGAGCACATGATGGTCCACGGTTGAGCTTCCTTGACGATGTGCTCAAAAGCCGGGAAGTAGATTTCGCGCAGCGCGCGCTGGGAGATGTTGGCGCTGACGCGCAGGCGATCGGTCTCCTGGTTGTTGGCGGCGAAGTGCTTGAGCGAAGTGCCGATGCCCTTGGACTGCACGCCCGCAACGATGCCGATGGCCTCATGGCCGGCCAGATACGGATCTTCGGACCAGTATTCGAAGCAACGGCCGCCGAGCGGGTTGCGCTTGATGTTGACGCCGGGGCCGAGAATCACGGCCACCTTCTCCTGAATGCATTCCTCGGCCATGGCCTCGCCCACTTGGTGGATGAGTTCCGGATTCCAGGAGCTGGACAGGCCCGCGGCCGGCGGGAAGCAGGTTGCCGGCACGGAGTCGTTCAAATCGGTTTCACCGGTGCTGGATGCCAAGGACTTGCGCAAGCCGTGGGGGCCGTCGGTGATCATGTAGCCCGGAATGCCCTTGGCTTCCACGCCCTGCAGATGCCATGCGTCGCCGCCGGAGGTCAGTGACGCCTTCTCCTCGAGAGTCAGGTCGTTGACTTCAGGATAGGTGCTTTCGCTCATACGAACCTCTTTCGTTTGCTCGGCAAGAGTTCAACTCCGAACTCTTTACCAACCGATTGGTAGGTACTTTATCAAAATCGAATACGCGACACGCCAATAATCTTTGGAATTTCAGTTAACCGACCGTAAGGTAATCATAATTTTCCATCCCGATGAGGAACTGTTGTCAGAGCTGCATAGGAGAGAACATGGCCAACGACGAAGTCGACCGCAGAAGCGAAATCCTCAACGCGGCGGTCGAATGCTTCGGCACGCTCGGCTACTACGGAACGTCACTGCAGAAAATAGCCACCATGGTCGGCCTGACCAAAGCGGGCGTACTGCACTATGTCGGCAGCAAAGAAGGCTTGCTGCATGCGGTGCTCGACGAGATGTACGATCGAGAAACCGAAGACATCACCGCCGGCATGGTGCGCAACGAACACCCTCACATCGCCGAAATGTGGCGTAAGACCGTGGCGATCAACGCCAAACGTCCCAAGCTTGTGCACATGTTCTCAACCTTGAGCGCCGAGGCGCTGAACCCCGATCATCCCGCGCACGACTATTTCGCCAACCGCGAGGAGCGTATCGTGGACGTGGCGGAGAACATCCGCTGGCACGTGCCCGAAGGCGTCGACGCCGAACAGGTACTGCGCGCCGGCTTCGCGATGATGGACGGCGTGCAGCTGCGCTGGCTGCGCAAGCCTGGCCAGGATCTCAACGCCATGTGGGTCGAATGCGAGGACGTGCTCTTTCCGCTGCCTCAGTGGGATGGCTACCGCTAGAAGCCAAATTCCTCCAGTCACTGGAACAATCAACCTGCTCAGGGACCTCTCAGAGGTACAAAACATCCAGCGACTGGAAGAATTGACCCACTGAGGAGCCTTTCAGAAGGATGAAACTTCCAGACACTGGAAGAAACAGGACGCAGAGAAGCCATTACGAGGTAAGAAACCTCCATCTACTGGAAGAATTACCCCGCTAAGAAGCATCCCAGCAGGGTAAAACCTCCAGTGGGTGGAGGAATCAAGACGCAGAAGCGAAATCACACGACGGCGCGCGGCCCGTCCTGCAGATCACCGAAGATCACCGAAGACCGGCGTCTACAACGTCACCATGGCACCTTCATCCGCCGCCTTCTTGACGGCGTTGAGCACCTCCAGCGACTTGATGGCGTCTTCCGGCGTGACGATCGGCTCAACCTCACCGCGCAGCACCTTCAGATAGTGCACCAGCTGAAGACGATGCGGCAGTCCCTCCTTCACGCCCTGAATCTCACAGGTGAGCGGCTTCGTCCAGTCACTTACACCATCCCGGTATGTGAAGAGCTGCAATCTCGGCAGAGACAGTGACCCCTTGGTACCCATGATGAAATACGCGTCAGTGTCGAACGGCGCGAAGAACGGGTTCTCTCGTGCGGTCGCTTCCCAATTCCACGGGCTGGCCGCCGCGTCGGAAAGCGTGATCGAGCCAAGCGTGCCGGATTCGAAGCGTACATTGACCACTGCGGAATCCTCCACTTCGAATCCTCGAGCGCTGTTGGCCGCCATGCCTTGAATTTCCACGGGTTCGCCGATCAGATAGCGCATGAGATCAACATCGTGCACCATGTTCACGAGAATCGGGCCGGCGCCTTTCTGCCTGCGCCAGGGAATGTCGTAATACGTATCCGGCTTGTAGATGTTGTAATGCACGGAAACCGTCACGATTGTGCCGAGCACGCCGGATTCGATGATTTCCTTGGCACGCTGCACCTTCGGATTATGCCGGCGATGCTGACCGACCAATACCGGAAGGCCGATTTCGCGGGCCGCCTTCGCGAAGATGCGCGCGTCGTCCAGGTCGTCGCTGATCGGTTTTTCCACCAGTGGCGGCACGCCATGTTCGAGTGCCGCGCGTGCCATGGGCAGGTGCAGGCCGTTCGGCGATGCGATCACCACGCCGTCAAGCGCCACATGATCGAACATGTCATTGTAGTCCGCATACCATTCGACGTCGATGGATTTCGTCAATTCCTCCGATTCGGGCATCGGATCGGCGATCGCCACCAATTTCGCATCAGGATTGTCTTGAATGTAACGGATATGGTCGCGCCCCATAGCGCCTGCGCCGATTACGGCGAGTTTGAGCTGTTGCGTCATAAGTAACTCCTTTGTTGGCGTCGTTTCGCTGTCTGGTTCTTCCTTCGGAATATTCCGCGACTGCGTCTACTTGAGTTTCGGCATCATAGTGCCGGTTTTCCTAACCTTCGTCACCAGCAGCAACACAACGGCAAGGCCGATGAGCGTAATCACGGCCGCAGCATAGAACGCGTTGCGATATCCGACCGTCTCGTCGAACAGGCTGGTGGCGATGCGCGGTCCGATCCACGCACCCAGTGCGTACCCTAGGAACATGATGCCGTAGTTGATGCCCAGATGCTTTGTTCCGAACGTCTCGCCGGTCAGCGGCGGGTAAATCACCAGCAACGCGCCGAAAGCGAATCCGAGTACGATTACACAGCCGATGAAGAACGGCGCGTTCGTTGCGAACGACATGGCCACCATCGCCAGCACGGTAGCAATCAGCATCACGGCAAGGCACTTGAACGCGCCCAGCTTGTCGTACAAAGCACCGAATGCGAGTCGTCCCACGAAATTCGATAACGTGTTGATCGACACCACCATCGCTCCGAAGGCGGCGGCCGTCATCGCACCGACCTGGCCGACCTGATACTGGGCGATCGATGACAGCGCACCGACAAGCATGGTGCCGGCGGTCGCCGCGGCCGCGTAGACGAGCAACAGCACATAGAACCGCGGCGAAGCGAGCATCGCCTTCCAATCAAAGCCGTCGTCTTCGGCATTGTCGGCAGAGGTTGCGGGAGTAGGCGGATTCCAGCCTTTCGGACGGTACCCTTCCGGCACCGGCGAGACGAACAGCGAGCCCAATGTGATGGTGATCCAGAACGTCATGCCGAGAATCTTCAACGCGGTGGAGACGCCGAACGTGCTCGACAGGAAGCTGGCTATCGGAGACAGGGTGGCCGGTCCGATGGCCGCTGCGGCCAACAGGATGCCGGACGCCTTGCCGCGGATGTCGGGGAACCAGCGTTGCGCGGTGGTGAGCGTCGGGTTGTATACCAGGCCGTTTCCCATGCCGGCGATCACGCCGTGGCAGAGGTACAGCATCGGAATGCTGGTGGCCATGCCGGTCAGGAACCAGCCCAGGCCGAATACCAGTCCGCCGACGATCATGACCTTTCGTGGACCGAATCTGTCGGAAATGCGACCCGAAAAGATGCCGGTGACGGCCATGACCGTCTGGAAGATGGAATACGAGAGGCTCACGTCGGTTTTGCTCCACCCATTCTGCTCGCTCAGCGGCGTCAGAAACACGCTGAACAATGCGATGGACGCCACGAAGAACATGACCACGAACGCGGCCGACAAAATGCCGTAACGGTTATGTTCCTTGGTTGCGGTTGCCATATAAGGCTTTCCTTTCCAGCAATTGCTTTTCGAAACCGCAATTGCGATTGTCCGTGCGAAGCCACGCCCCTTTGCGCGGCTTCGCGTTATACCGAGATTTTCGAGTACCGCTTACAGCAGTCCGCGCTGCTTGAGCGAGTTGACCGCGAACTGGCGACGACCGCCCGGCTTCGGCGTCAGATCCCCCATCATCAGGTGGAAGCCACCGTCCACGTTCACTTCGTCTCCGTTGACGAAATCCGATCGTGGCGACGCCATCCATGCCACCGCGTTGGCGATGTCCTGCACTTCACCGATGCGACGGGATGCAATCAGCCGTTCGCGATCCTTGGTGACCTGCGGATCGGCGTAGAATGAGGCCGACATCGGGGTTTTCACAAAACATGGGCATACACAGTTGGACCGAATACCGAACGGCCCCCATTCGGCCGCGATCATCTTGGAGAGCATGCCAAGACCGGCTTTCGCGCAGGAATATGCGCCGGAGAACGTTTCCGGAGAGTGCGAGGCGACCGTGGAGATGTGCACGATCCGACCGGACTTGTGCTGCAGCATCACCTTGCCGAATGCCTGTGAAAGGATGAATGCACCGGTCAGGTTGACGTTGATTACATCCTTCCAATCCTGCAAAGGCAGATCCTCGAGCGGAGCGAACCGCAGGATGCCGACGGCGTTGACGAGCACATCGACGGTGCCGAAGTCCGCGACGATCTTGTTACGCAGGATCTCGACATCGGCGGCATCGGAGATGTCGCAACCGTACCCTTTCGCCTCTGCGCCGTAGGTCTGTGCGACTTCGACGGCAAACGTGCGGGTAGCCTCTTCGCTCACATCCACCAATGCCAGTCGGGCGCCGGCTTTGGCGAGTTCACCGCAGATCGCGGTGCCCATGCCGCCAATGGCACCCGTCACCACGCATACGTCGCCTGCCAATCCCAGCCAGTCATACTGTCTTGAAGCCGGATTTTCGATCATCTTTTCATTCACGGGAGCTTCTCCTTTAAATTTTTCCCAGATTCCGCATCTTTGTCGGAATAATCAGCACCGATGGTAGACTTTGCCCCGAGGGTAAGGTCAAGGAGGACGACGTGGACGCGGAGGACGAACTGCTGACGATTGGCGAGGTGGCCAAATTGGATGGCATCACCACCAAAGCGCTGCGTTACTATGACGCGCATGGCATTTTGAAGCCTGCAGCCGTCGACCCGATGACCGGATACCGCTATTACACACCCGACCAGATGCTTGACGTGGATGTGATGCGCATCTTCATCTCTTCCGGCATCCCGCTGGAATCGTTGGAACAATACCGTTTCGAAGATGGGTCATTGGATTGGCGGAGCGTACTGGCAGCCGCACAATCGCAAGTTGACGAACGCATGAGGCAGTTGCGATATTTGCAGACCACGATCAACGATTACGCCGGCGAACTGGTCCGCAAGGCGCACTCCCCCGCTGATGGTGTGGTCCGTTCCGATCTGCTCCCAACGTGGCTGGTCTCAACCGATTGGCCGTTCGACGCTCCGTGCAACATGAAGCAGTATCTGCGCACGATGACGGACCTGCGCAAGGCCATTCGCGAAGCGTCGGCACCGCATCTTTTACGCCGGGGCATACTTATGGATTTGGAACGGCGACAGGCGTTCGCCTTTCATCAGTTCGCCCCCTCGCAGCACATGCTTGACGTATTCCATTCCGGCGATCGTTCACGATTGATATGCGATTACGATTTTCCCGGTAATACGACCGTCATCAACCCGCCCGGAGGCCCTGCAGAAAGCCAGGTGATCGAGCGTGAATCCCTCGTGGAATGCTTCAACGACGGCACTGCGATGGCGTTGAAACTCAACCCGCGGGATTGGCCGCACGTGACCATGACGGAGATTTGGGGCAGCCGCACGCCCGACGGATCGGTACGCATCCGCTTCACCCGCCATCGCTGCACGCCGCTCTACGCCCTACAATCGTAATTATTCAAATTACGATTTAACAAATTACGATTTGCCGCGCGGAAAAGCACTATCTGCTGTTCGCGCTCAACGGTTTCAGCACCGAACTGGAGAGACTGGCACAGGACGATCCGTCAATACGGCTGGTATCCGTTGAACAGCTCTACCAGTAGTAATGCCACCAATTCACGCGGCACGAACACGCAACACCGTGCGCGCCCAGCTACTGTCCGTCGGCGTAGCCGTCCATGTCAGGACCGTCAAAACCATCGTCGAAACCCGGAACTTCCGGGCCGGGGCCACTAGGACCACCAATGAATTCACGAGCGGACATGCCGTTTTCCTTGCGGGAGGCATCCACGGCTTCCTGTAGCGCCTGCCGAACTTCGAAGCCATGCACGATGTTCTTCAACACCACGACACCATTGCCGGACGACTGGTCGCGCGTGTCAAGAACCAGCGTACTCATGCCGAACAGACGTTGCAGGAACGAACGCTCGACACTGATGTCGACGATACGAAACAGTTTGATCAGATTGAATTTCTCATTCAATATGCCCGTTTTGATGCTCATCTCCTTATCGGTGAGCGTATATACGGTGAAGGTGAACGGAGTACGGCACCAATTACGCTTACGCTGCTTCCACAGCACATTGCCGCTTGCAACTTTCATAGGGGCTCCTTTGTCTCGTACAATAATTGCCACAACACGACGCTTCACGCATATTGTACCGGTTATCAAATGACACAGCCCGCATCATCCACACATGTTCAGCAATCGGCAACATCGCACTCCGTCAATCATGACCCAACGGATCACGATTCCTTGAACGGACCGGAGACGCGATCAACCCACGCGCTTCGAGAAGCGAAACATGAGCAGGGCGAGAATCTCACCGACTACGGCCATGCCAAGGAACACCCACATGCTGGTGGAGAATCCCGCCACGTAGGACGCCGACTGACTCATTCCGGAAGCGGCGTTCGCGCCTGCACATTCGGCGATGAGCGTGGAAGCCACCGCCGTACCGATGGCACCGGCGAGCTGCTGCACGGTGTTCATCACGGCGGATCCATCGGCGTTCATCGAAGCCGGCAACTGGTTCAGCGCATGGGTCTGATCAGGTACGAGCACGAACCCGGAAGCCGCCATGAACAGCGCGTAGGCTATCGCCACCGCCCATTCATGCGCACCGCCAAGCATCATCGCAACGTCCATGACCGCCACGCCCACGAAACCGCAGGAGATGAATTTCGGCGGGAAATGCGCTTTCAGCGCACTGCCGATCAGCGGAGCGGAAACCGCGCCGACCACGGCTCCCGGCAGTAGAATCAGGGCGGCGATCATGCTGGTATGTCCAAGACCTCGCTGCAGCAGAATCGGCAACAGGAAGTTGACGCCGAGCACGCCACCGGACGACATGAGCAGAATCACCATGCCAAGCGTAAAGCCAGGGTACGTGAACATACGCACTTCGATCAGCGGATGTTCCATCCTCAGCTGCACGAAGGCGAACACCGCCAACACCACGACGGCACCGACGAGTACGGTCCAGAATCGCCAATCGCCATTCCATTGCGCGAAGAAGCTGGCCGCGACGATGACCCCGGCCAGACCGAGCGCGATCAGCAGCAACGACGGCGCCGACAGATACCCCTTCTCACCATGACGGATGTCGGGGATGGTTGCGGTACCGAGCAGGAAAGCGATCACAAGGAACGGAATCATGGCGTAGAAAATCCAATGCCAGTCAAGGAATTCCATGACCAAGCCTCCGAACACCGGGCCGATGGCCGGGGCCGCGCAGGTCACGAGGCTGACCAGGCCGAGCATCATGCCTCGCCTGTACAACGGCGCCTTTTCCAGAATGATGTTGGTCAGCAGCGGTAGTGAAACGCCCGTTCCGAGCGCCATGATGAGTCGCGCCGCGAGCAGCATCGGGAAATTCAGCGCAAGAGCTCCGACCAGAGTACCCGCCGAGAACAGTACGATGGCGGTGACGAACAGTGCCTTCGTCGAAAAACGTCGCACCATGAACGGTGAGGTCGGAATCGCCACCGAAAGCAGCAACAGATAGCCGGTGGTAAGCCATTGCACCACGTCAGCGGAAATGGCGAATTCCTCCATCAGTGTCGAATAGGCGATGTTCAGTGATGTTTCGGACAGGATGCCAAGAAACGTCAGGATGGCGAGCGCCACCACCACGACGGTGAGCCGTCCCTCATTCATATATTTGCCGGGCTGCGATTCCTCCCGCATTGTTTCCATCGGTTGCCCCTGCTGTTTTTCGCGTTCCGTCATGATTGGCGATTCCTCTCTCTTCAACATGCGCGACCGCATCGTGTGTCGCACGATTCGGTTGTCCATCTGGTCTATTGCTTCGTCGCCGTATGCGATCGGGACTCGTCACCCGCCATCAGCGTTTCGACGTGCGCCGGCCAGGCATCGGCCACCTGCGTGGTCCACTCCCCTCCCCGATCTGCGCCCATCAGCCGATGCATGGCCTGCAGCGTGGCGACCGTGGTGGCGGCGTCTTGCGGATCGATGCCGGACAATACGCCGCACAGGTGTTCGTGGAACTGATGCACGTACAGTTCACGGATTTCCTCGGCGGCTTCCGTCAGGCTCAACGTCACCGCACGACCGTCGGTTTCGGATGCGTGCTTGACCACAAGACCTTTGCCGACCAGCTCGTTGACCAGTTTCGTAATGCTCGGTGCGGTCACTCCCAGAAAAGCGCTGACGCCGCTGACCCGTGCGACCGGAGTCGGGGATTCGGCCTGATGATTGAGATTCCAGATGGCGTCGATGACGTGCACATGCCGCGGTTTCATGCTTCTCGGTAGTTCCGGCAACGCTTCGGTGATACGTTTCGCCGTCCAGCATGCGTCGATCAGATCACGCACGTCATCCAAAGACAGTTGCCGTCGGCCACTTCGCGATTCCGTCATGACGCCTCCGCATATCGTTACCAATAGTCATTACCAAGAGTAAGTATATGAATGCCCTAGACAACCGGCGGACTTTCCGTATCAGCCGCCAAATCATGTTTCGGAAAACCATAATTCCATTAACGAAACAGGCGTGCACCCATTGGATGCACGCCTGTATTCCACAAAAACCTCAATAGCCTTTTCCGCTACGCACGACGAGCGGCAAGCTCCCTGCCGATCCGGCCGATGCGTCCGTCAAGATCGTAGAAGAAAAGCAATACGGCCATGACCACGACCATGGCGACCGGCACCCATACGAAGGTGTTGACCATGGCGGACACGGTGACGGCGGACTGCGTGGCTCGCGAACCGTCATAGCCGCTGGCGCCGAGGACCCATGCAATGGCGGCCGAGGAGACGCCCATGGCCACCTTCATGGAGAAGCTGGACGAGCTGAACACGATGCCGTCGGAGCGCACGCCGCTTTGCCATTCGCCGTACTCCACCACGTCACCGCTCATGGCATTGAGCGCGGCGTTCATCGGGATGATGCCGATCATGCGCACGACGATGGAGACGAAGAACACCCACAGATCGCTCGGATCGATGAACACCAGCAGACTGCCGGCGGCGACGAGCACAAGTCCCGCCATCGAGGAGTTGCGTTTGCCAAACCTGGCCACAAGAGGGCCGGCGAACGGCAGGCCGATGACCATCGGGATGACGGTGGCCAAACCGATTACGGCGGTCAGATTGGAATTGCCAAGCACATACTTGGCGATATAGGCGGCCATGCCGTTGGCGATGCCGTTATAGGTCCACAGCGCGAAATTCAGGCCAAGCGTGAGCCACCAGTACTTGTTGCGCACCAGCGCTTTGAAATGTCCGCCCACGCAGACCTTGCCATCGTTGCCATCCGTGCCGCCGTCAGATTCGAAGGAAGCGACTTCACACGTATTCGCGAAGGTGAACCAGTAGCCGAACGGAATCATGACGGCGATCACGCCGAAGAAGACGCCCCAGCCGATCGACGTTCCCCCGAACGCGTTCACAATCGGCATGGCGAGCACGTAGACGAGCATGGCACCCACATTGGCGATGGTCATGCGGAAGATGTTGAGCTGCGTCTTTTCACCGGAATCGGCGGTCAGCAGCGAGGTGAGCGAGGCATACGAAACGTTCACGGTCGAATAGGCCACGTTGACGATCGCATACACGGCCCACGCATAGATCACGCCGGCCGGAGAGTTGCCGAACGGGTCGAGGAAGAGGAACAGGAACGCAATGCCGTAGGCGATGCCGCCGAACAGCATCCACGGGCGGGCCTTGCCCCAACGGGACTTGGTCTGGTCGACCAGAATGCCGACGGTCAGATCCCAGAAGGCCACCACCAGACGCACGACGAGCAGCATGGAGGCGACCATGGACGGCGAGAGCCTGACCACATCCGTATAGAACATGGTCAGATAGGTGGCCATGGCGATGTTGCCGATGGACGTCCAGAAATCGCCCATACCGAAGGCGAATTTCGTCAGGAACGTCAGTTTGCCCTGGGGTTTGATGGTTGCAGACATAGTTCTTCCCTCATGTCGCTTTTGTGAGATAACAGGCAGGCCCCTCCCTCTGATGAGGGAGGCGGCAAAGCATGATGTCAGGCCTTGCGAATGCGCACGGCCATGTATTGACGGCCAAGATCGACGCGCACGGAGTTTTCGTAGGCGTCCGGCAGCGTTTCGACGGTCATGTTCCACGTGTCGATCACGTCGACCACGTAGGCGGATCCGGCCGGCAACGGGATTTCACGATACTTCGGACGGAACCAGCCGAAATAGATCAGCTGGTAATCGTCACCACCGCGCAGCACGGGAACGTCCCAGTACTGTGCGGCCTTCTCGACCGCAGGTGCCACGTTTACGGATCCGTTGATCGGATTGGCAATCGGCCATGCCCGATCGGCGTCGAGATCGCCATCCAACGGCGTCGCGTCGAGCGGAACGTCGTCGAAGATCGAACGCATGAACGCGATGCGCGCCGGGGCGTCGCCGTGCAGTTCGCCGCCATGCGCCCACCAGATCTGCTCGCCTTCGTCGATGAGCGTCTCACCGTGGGTCACGTAGCCGCCGCGCATGGCACCTTCCCAGAAGCGACGCATGAGTTCTTCGCCGGTCAGGTTGCCCCAGCCCCAATAGATGTTGCCTTCGTAGCCCGGTTCGTCGCATACGACCGGCTTGCCGTAGGCCTTACGCCAGTCGGCGATGCATTCGGTGGTACGGGTCACGTCCACACGCTGGATGGAGCAGTGGGTGCACCACGGTTCGTTGTAGTCGTAGATCGGAATGCAGTTGTGGATGGAGCGCAGGTGGCCGAACGCATCGTTGGCCATAACCACACGTGCGTACTCACGCCAGTCCTCGAGCGACTTCTGAGGCATGAGGTCGTATTCGTTGGCCAGCGACCACCACACGTTCTTGTAGGCACCGTAGCGACGGGCCATATAGGCGAGGTACATCTCGTCTTCGACTTTGGTCATCTTGGAAAAGCCCCAGTCCGGCTTGTCATACGGGTGCAACAGGATGATGTCCGCCTCGATACCGAGCTCGTCAAGCTGGGCGATGCGGCAATCGAGGTTCGCGAAGAATTCCTCGTCGAAACAGGTGTGGTCGAAACCGGTTTCACGGGTGCCCGGATAGGCGTAGGCCCATGGGTCGGCGGTGTTGAAGTCGTAGAACTTCGGGAATACGCACATGCGAATCTTGTTGAATGGCGCCTTGGCGAGCGTGGCGACGGTGCGGTCCTGCACGTCGGTCGGCTGGCTCACCCATGCGTAGCAGGTGGTGCCGTAAGGCTGGTACGGAGTGCCATCCTCATAGGTGAAACGGTATTTGAGTTCGCTGCCATAGGCTTCGCGGGCCTTGCCGGAAAGCGCTTCGGTTGCGGTAAGCACACGACCGTGGTTGTCCTGCGTCGCCGGAGTCACGGTGAAGACGCCGGTTTGACCGTCGAGCGCCGGATCGGTGCTCCGGGTCGTGAATGCCCACCGCCCCGCCGACGCTGCCATGAAGCGCACGGAGTAGTTGCCGTTGCCGCGATAGAAGCCGCCGACGACAACGATCTGGCCGGTCTCGGCATTGGTGAAGTCGGCGGAAAGCGTCACATCCTGATATGGGTTGCCTTCCGTGGTTCCGGTGAGATTGATTTCGAACAGTCGGTACTGCTCGACCTGGGTCTTGTATTCCGCCATGATTGCCGCCCTTTGGTTGGTCGGTGCCGCACGACGACGTGCGACGCGTTCGAACGTGTTGACTGGTAGCAATCAACAGCAACCGGATACCGGAACAACAATCCGATTGTTATTGATTACTAACTAGTAACTTACTGGTTGATAACTTACTTGTCAACCCACGACACGCCCACAGCCACCCCGACCCCGACCGGCATTCGGCTTCCTTGACACGCCAGGCAAAACACGAATCATCGACGCTCGCCCACGAATCTTCCGCGGACGTCACCGATACCCATCCCACTGCGGCGACGGGAACAGATACGCCTCATATCTTTTCCACTCCCCCAGATAGTCCACGCCCTCGGGATCGGCCAGCCAACGGCCTTCAAGCCCATACATGGCGGCATTGGCCAACTGATATGCCAGCATGCCGTCCACCCCTTCGGGAACCGCCCAGTCAAATTGCGCGAAATTATCCCACATGCCTTTGGTGCGCTCCACGAAATATCGATGTGCCGGATGTTCGGCCGACATGGCCTCGGTGTTGAGCATTTGGAACAGCCGCACCATTTCAGGTTGCCGCACATTCTGTTCGACCACCGCGCGCAACGCGGACGGGATATGCGGACGCTCACCCGCCCTGTCGCCGCCGGCGCGGAAATGGCCCAGATATTCAGTCTCCGCCCCCGACATGTCATAGTAACGTTCCACCACCAGCACCAGCAGATTGTGCTTGCTTTTCACGCGATGGATCACGGCCGTCTGCGTCACGCCGATTTCCGAAGCGATGTCCTGCAACGACAATCCGTGGTAGCCCTTTTGACCGATCAACCGCACGGCTACGTCGATGATCTGGTTGAGGCGCTCTTCGGCGCTCATCCTTTTCGACACCGCTTTCTTCTTCGGCTTCGGTTCCGCCATCAGCGCGGTGATGGCCGATTTGTCGAGCACATCAAGATCGTCGGCACCCACCTTGTCAACCGCCATATCGAGCCTCCTGACACATCAGACAATCACTTAAGTTACCAATTAATAATTATGCCGCAGTCGTATGTGAAAATCGCGGAAAATCAGTAAGACACACCGCAATCACATCAATGATTTGACATCAAAGTTATCGGTAGCTAACTTATAAGTTATCTGGTAGTAACCAGTAACCGGAACAACGAAGTCATCCCATAACCAACTGCAATAGGCACCAAGGAAGGTGTATACACATGGAATCGCAGATCATCGCCGCCGAGGGGCTCGCTCCCGACACCGGCAAGCCGGTAAGCAAACTCAACCTCGGCCGTTTCGGCGCAGGCTTCATCTTCTTCTGCATCGTCTTCATGATGTCCGGCACCATCGGATCCACCGTACTGCTACCGGCCCGCTTCAATACGCTGGGCATCGGTCAGGGCGAGACGATTCTCGGCACGATGAACTCCATCGGCATCATCTTCGCCCTGATTTCCAACGTCATCTTCGGCGCGCTGTCCGACGCCTCGCATAGCCGCTTCGGCAAGCGTACGCCATGGATCATCGTCGGAGGCCCGATCGCCGGCCTCGGTTTCTACCTGACCTCCATCTCCCTCACACTGCCGACCATCGTCGCCTCCTGGTCGTTGCTGCAGATTGGCCTGAACTGCATGATCGCACCGTGTGTGGCGATTCTGTCCGATCGCGTTCCCCAGAAATACCGTGGTTCCATGTCCGCCTTCTACGGCGCCGGACAGATCGTCGGCCAGTCCATGGGCACCATCATCGGATCCGCATTCATCGACGCGCCGAAGACCGGCTTCATGATCGGCACCATCTGCTGGTGCCTGTGCGGCATCGGCACCGTGCTGCTGCTTCCGCGTGAACTGTCCGCAGCCACCGACACAACCGAAAAGTTCGACATCAAGCAGGTCGCCATGCAGTTCCGCCCACCGACCAAGGGCGCACGCGACTTCTACCTGGCGCTCATCGGACGGCTGATGCTCATCTTCGGCTACAACATGATCGTCGGCTACCAACTGTACGTGTGCATGAAGTACATCGGACAGGATGCCAAGGCCGCCGCGGCGACCGTGTCTACCATGGCAGTGATCACCATGATCGTCTCGCTTGTCGTATCCCTGGTTTCCGGTCCAATCTCCGACAGGATCGGCAAGCGCAAGCTGCCGGTGTTCGTCTCCTCCGCCATCATCGCCATCGGCATCGCCGTGCCGTGGGTCCTGAAGTCTCAGTTCTCCATGTTCGCCTATGCGGCGCTCATGGGCCTTGGATACGGCATCTACATGGCCGTGGATCAGGCACTGAACGTCGACGTGCTGCCGAATCCGGACGAAGCCGGCAAGGATCTCGGCATCCTGAACCTCGCCAACACCCTCGGCCAGGTCATCGCACCGATCGTCGTCTCCTCCATCGTGGTCGCCACCGGCGGTTACTTCCTGGTATTCCCCATCGCCATCGCCGCCGTGATGGTCGGTGCAGTGGTGATCCTGTTCATCAAAAAAGTGAAGTAGGTTCACCGACCGCAAGCGGCCCGCACAAGCCGCATAACCGGCAAAGCCCGTTCCCTCCGAGAGCCTCCGCTCTCTCCGCTTTCGGAGGGGACGGGCTTTGCCATGCCAACAGGTCCGTCCGTTCGAAAGCCATCCACTACTTCATTTGCAAAACCATCCCTCAACTGCTAAACTACCAATTGGTAATTAAAGGACATCGCTTCAATGAGGAAAGTGAGCAATCCCATGACCGGCAATACCACCGAACTGCCATACAAGAACCCCGAACTTCCCGCCGAAGAACGCATCGCGGACCTGCTCGGCCGCATGACCCTCGAAGAGAAGGTCGGTCAGATGATGCAGCTTGACGCCCGCAGCGGCGATCTGGACGATCTGATCGTCAACAAGCACGTCGGCTCCATCCTGCACACCTCTCCCGCCGACCTGCCCCGCGCGGTCGAAACCGTGAACACCAAGACCCGCCTCGGCATTCCGCTGGTCATCGGTGACGACTGCATCCACGGCTACTCCTTCTGGCCGGGCGCCACCATCTTCCCGGAGCAGCTCGGCATGGCCGTCAGCTGGGATTCCGAAAAGGTACAGGCCGCAGGCCGCGCCACCGCCGAGGAAGTATCCACCACGGGCGTGCACTGGACCTTCTCCCCCGTGCTGTGCATCGGCCGCGACACCCGTTGGGGCCGCGTGGGAGAAACCTTCGGCGAGGATCCGTATCTGATCGGCGAGATGGCCTCCAGCATCGTCAAAGGGTATCAGGGCGGAGCCAAGGCCGGCGAACCGCTCGCCAAGGATGCGATCTTGGCCTGCGCCAAGCATTTTGCAGGTTATTCCGAAACCCAGGGCGGCCGCGACGCCTCCGAAGCGGACCTGAGCCATCGTAAGTTGGAATCCTGGTTCCTGCCGCCGTTCGAACGCGTAGCCAGGGAAGGCTGCGGCACGTTCATGCTCGGCTACGAATCCATCGAAGGCGTGCCGGTCACCTTCAACAAGTGGCTGCTGTCCGACAAACTCCGCGGCGCTTGGAACTATCAGGGCACGCTGATCACCGACTGGGACAACGTCGGCCGTTCCGTCTGGGAGCAGAAAGTCAAGCCGGATTACGTGCATGCGGCCGCCGACGCGGTCAAGGCCGGCAACGATCTGGTCATGACCACCCCGCAGTTCTATGAAGGTGCGCTCGAGGCGGTACGCACCGGCTTGCTCGACGAATCACTGATCGATGCCGCCGTCTCCCGCATTCTCGCACTCAAGTTCCGTCTGGGCCTGTTCGAGGATCCGCGCCTGCCGGATCAGGAACGTATCGACGCGGTCATCGGCTCCGACGAGCATCAGCGGCTCAACCTCGAGTTGACTCGCGAATCCGTGGCGCTGCTTAAGAACAACGGATCCCTGCCGTTCGCCGCAGGCGATGCGAAACGCATCGCCGTGGTCGGCCCGCTCGCCGACGACGCACAGACCCAGCTGGGTGATTGGGCCGGCAATTCCGGACAGGTCAATTGGATGCCGGACGGCCATCCGCGCCACATGATCACCACCGTGCTCGATGCGTTCAAGCAGCTCGCACCGGCAGGATGCAACGTGGTCTACTCCCGCGGTGCGAATATCGTGGATCTTGTACCCGATCCGGAAGGCGAGTTCTATCCGGATGGTCAGCCGCGACCGAAAATCGGCGTCTCCGCCGCAGTGGACCAGGCCATGATCGACGAAGCCATCGAGAATGCACGACAGTCCGATTTGGTTGTCGCCGTGGTCGGCGATGTGGTCCAGCTCATCGGAGAAGGCTGCTCCACCGGCACGCTGGAACTGCTCGGCGGGCAGAACGCACTGCTCGAGGCGCTGTCCAACGTAGCTCGCGAAACCGGCAAGCCATTGGTCGTGGTGCTCATGAGCTCCAAGCCGATGGTGTTGCCGGCCTGTGTGATCGGCACCAATGGCGTGATCGTCGACGAATCCGCCGCCGAAGGTACTTCCGCACTGCTGTGGGCGCCAAGCCCGGGCATGAAGGGCGGCCAGGCCATCGCCGAAATCATTCTCGGCATCACCGAACCGAGCGGACGCCTGCCGATCACCTTCCCACGCCACGCAGGCCAGCTGCCGGTCTACTACAACCAGATTCGCGGCCAGCACGGCAACCGCTACGCCGATCTCACGCAGGATCCGGCATTCGCATTCGGCGAAGGCTTGGGCTATACCACGTTCGAGTACGGCGAACCGGCCATCACCAACGTTCCGGACTCCGGCGCCTTCACCGAATCCGACACCGTGCATGCCGAAATCACGCTCACCAATACCGGCGAACGCAAGGGTATCGAAGTGGTGCAGGCGTACATCGGCGACATCGTCACCTCTTACAGCTGGACCGATCGCGAGCTTAAGTCGTTCAAGCGCGTCGAGCTCGAGCCGGGAGAAAGCAAGACGGTCGCATTCGACATTCCGGTCGCCGACTGCACCATCGTCGACCCCGATGCCAATCGTATCGTCGAGCCGGGTGAATTCGAGCTACTCGTCGGCCATTCCAGCCGTCGCGAGGATCTCAAGCGCACCGTCTTCACGGTCGCCTGACGTCTTTCCTCTTACATAGTGGGTGAATGCACCGCGCTCACCCACATCCTGACGAAAGCACGACTTGCCGAGAACGCCGTTTTCGGCAAGTCGTGTTTTTTCTTTTCCCGACTGCGAACATATATCCGAGGTTAATTCTATTAGGATTGCAGAGCACGATTCACGCAAGGTGCCGCAATACCGAATCGTGCACGACCGACCGGCTCCAGCAGCTTCGACCAGCCCCTGCAGACCCAATCAGCCCGACAGATTCAATCAGCGATACGCATCCCACAGCGGTGAGGGGAACAGCAGATTCTCCATTTCGGACCATTCCGTATACAGATCGACCTCCGGCTCACGCAACCACCACAGCTGAATGCCATCCATGATCTCCATGGCTTTACGGACGATTGGCCGCATGCTCTCATGCCACGAACCCAGCTGCGGCGGGACGAGCCACGGATACCTCGAATAATTTTCCCAAATGCCGTCCATGCGCGACATGAATTCGTCATGCAGCGGATGGCCAGGATTGAGTGATTCGGCCGCCAGTACCGTAAACAACTGCACCATCATGCGACGGCGCGAATTATGCCGGACCAGATAGCGCAAGTAGGCCGGAAACAACGGCGCGGTCGGATCACTGCCGGGCATGCCCGATGCAAAGAAATCCTCCGGAGTGCCGGTACCGTTGTAATACTCGCTATACACCATCGCCAACATATGATCCTTGTTGCCGACGTATCGCAGCACACCCTGTTTGGAAATGCCGACCTTATCGGCCACATCCTGCACGGAGATGCCGTTGTATCCACGTTCGCTGATCAGCTGCACCGCCGCATCCAGCACTTCCTCACGGCGCTCTTCCGGCGATTTGCGCACGCGCCTCACAACCTCTTCTTCAACCATGATTTCGAGTCTAGCGCCGATGCTGCTTCATTCCCGTTATTTCGCGTCAACCATCATCATAATGAACCGACGTTCCGCAACCGACAAGGAGCGGCCATGAATAACCCCATCATCAACGAGCAGGTCATACGGATGTCATTTCGGGCACAGGAAAAATTGCGCTCCGTGATGAGCGCATCGAGCGCATCATTGCCCGTGTTGGCCGTCGCATCATAGACGGTCAACGATTCGCGCATCTCCTTGACCAGTTCGCTGTGGCGCTGGGGCGTGTATGCGCTCGACGGCGTGGTGACGGTCGGAGCGGTCGCATTGATCGCCATTGCGACCTTGCAGATCCTGCGCCGACGCAAGCGAGACGCAACGGTAGCTGCGGAAACCGGTGAGCCCGCCGCCAATGACGGTGAGTAGTCACGAGTCTGCCCATGCATAACCAATAATCAGCGCGGATGGCCCTGCCCCACAAGGCCATCCGCGCTTCTCATCGATACTCGCCCGAAATTCAGTCGACCGGCTTGGTCTCGTCCGCCTCGTAATCGAAGAAGTCGAAGTCGGCGGTCTTCTCATGCAGCGAAGCGTCGGTGACGGCGATACCGACCATCGTGCCGGTGAATTCGCCATACTTGCAGTATTCATCGGAGAAGGTGGTGGTGTCGAAATCCGGGCCGATCGTAGTCCAGGTCTCGCCGTCATAGCCCCACTCGAACCAGGTGCGGCGGCCTTCGATGCGAAGACGCATGTGAATCGGCTTGTCCTCAACGGCCACGCGGGTGTCGAGCATCTCCGTCTTCTCGCCGTTCTCAAGGCGCACGATGGAGATTGCAGGGCCACCAAGCGTTTCGGAGTAGTACTTGCGCAGGAAGACGTTGTTCATGTTGTCGTAGTACACGGTCAGACCGGCGGAATGCTGGTAGACTTCCGGCTCGAACTCCATCTTCGTGGTGACGGTGGCGTATACGCTGGTCAGCTTGCGGGCGATCAGGCTCGTACGGTTGAGCGATGCGAGTGATTCCTCGCCACGGATGCGCAGCCAGCCGGGACGTTCCGTCACGTTGGCGAAGGTCGTCGGCATTTGGCGCGGCGAGTAGTACCAGTTGCCGATCTCATCGCCGTCGAAGTCATCATGCTGCGGGATTTCCGGCATCGGCACATCCGGCAGATTCGGTTCCTCGACCTCCAGCTTGGCCAGATTGGAGCCGTCGGCCATGCGCAGCCAGCCGTCGTCGGTCCACGTCATCTTCTGAATGGCGGTCTCACGACCGAGCGTGCAACGCAGTTCCGGCACAAACGGACGGCTGGTCAGGTGCACCAGATACGTTTCGCCGTTCGGCAGATCCACGTACGATCCGTGACCGGACTTCTGCAATACGGATTCCGGATTGAAGTAACGCGGCTTCAGATGGTCGTCATCGGCACGCTCGTTGGATTCCTTCGGCTGGGAGGTGACGAGCGGACCGTTCGGATCCGGCTCGTACGGACCCCACACATTGCGGGAGCGGCCCATGGTCACGGCATGGTTGTAGCCGGTGCCGCCTTCGGCGCACATGATGTAGTACCAGCCATCGCGCTTGGTCAGATGCGGCGCTTCGATGCAGCCACGGTCTGTGGCGCCTCGCCAGATACGCTTCGGATAGCCGACCACGTGTTCGGTTTCCGGATCGTATTCCACGCAGCAGATCACGCCGGGCTTCTCATAGCCTTCACGGGTTTCCCATTCAAGGCTGACGATGTACTTTCTGCCATCATCGTCATGCAGGATGGATGCGTCGAATCCGGATGAGGTCAGATAGACCGGCTCACTCCACGGACCTTCGATGCTTTTGGATTTGATGAGATAGTTGTTCACGTCGAAATATCGGGCATTCATGGAGTTCATGACGCCATAGATTACGTAGAACATGTCTTCGGCCTCATTGTAGGTGAGGCATGGAGCCCAGATACCCTTGGCGGAGGGCAGCTTGGTGAGGTTCGGTGTGGCGTCGTCGGTAAGCACATGGGTCAGCAATTCCCAGTGCTTCATGTCCTTGGAATGGTAGATCGGGATGCCCGGGAACCATTCGAATGTGGAGACGGCCACGTAGTAATCGTCGCCTTTACGGCAGATGGCCGGGTCGGGATTGAAGCCCTTGAAAATCGGATTGTGCAGCATTGCTTTTCCTTTGTTTTTGGTGTACGGGATTACTTTTGGATCGGGAACCAGTCTTGGGCGATGCACCGGCCGAGATCCCATGCATCCCAGCCAATCCAGCCGGGAGTGTTGACGGTGTCGGTGAGCAGCTTGTAGTTCCAGTAGTAGAAACCGTGGCCCTTGCTCCAGGCGTTGAGCTGGGATTCGGCCACACCCTGGTATAGCGCGCGCTTCTCTTCGGCAGAAAGCGTCTCGGCCTGTGCGCCTTCCTCACCGTTGAGCACACTTTGGCCACCATGGGTATCCACGCCGCAACCGACGGAGTTGAACAGGCACCACTCGCCCACGATCGTCGGGAAGTATTCGCTCATCTCCTCGATCATCGGCGCGTACGTATTCCTCACGAAATCGTCGTAGCCTTCGACTGTCTGCGGGCAACCCATCATTTCGGCGGTCATCAGATACTGGTGGGTGTCGAGAATCACGTTCTCGAATTCCGGCGCCAGCTTGCCGTCATCACCGCGCATGAAGTCCTTCCACTGCCCGATGTCGAAACCGTCGTGGAACACCACGGCCTTATCGGTCGGCAGAGCTCCCCTGTCGGCGTCGCGCAGGCGATGGTAGGCGGTGACATAGAAGTCCTTCAACCAGTCGAACGCAATCGGTCCGGTGCCTGCGGCCAGTTCCGGATCGACCGCCTTGTACCGTTCGGTCACGTTCATCATCGGCCAGGAAGTGGTGGTGTTCGGTTCGTTGATGATTTCAATGCCCATCAGCGCTTCACGGTTGCCGTAACGCTTGGCGAGACGTTCGAGCACGGACAGCACGAATTCCACCTCGTCGGGCAGTTGCGCCCACTTGCACACGCCGGAGATGCCACCATTGTCGAAGCCGTTCTGGCTCATCGGCGCGGTATGCAGGTCGATGAGAATGGTCAGACCATACTTATCGGCCCAGTTGAACGCCTTGTCGAGTTCGTCGACGCAGCCGATGAACGGCGGCCGGTCGCCGAAGATGAAATACGGCACCGGAATGCGCACGGAGTTCAGGCCCCATGATTTGATGGTGGCGAAGTCGCGTTCGTTGACGTATTCGGCGCGATGCGTTGCGATGCGCGCTTCGTAAACGGCTGGATCAAGCTGGGTCGGCAGATAGTATTCGTCATCCGCGGTGGTGCCGTCGAACAACGTCGGGTTCATCCACTTCTCCAGAACCAACCAGTTGCCGAGGTTCACGCCTTTGATGTAGTTCAGATCCATATGCACTCCTTTGTACGGTCCCATAGTAGTTTCTATGTACTTAGTAACCACTTAGTTAAATCATAATATAATTATCCGAGACATGCAACCGCCAGATCGCCACGACGCTCACGGCTCATGAATCGACCGTTCGCTCGCCATCGGCGCCTTCGTCGGTCGATTGAGCCATCCATCCGTTGCGCCATACACACGTCAGATCCCATCCTTCCAAACCGTTGCCGCCGCGGGAATCCCCCATCGCATCATTGCCCAACAACCGGTAGCTCCAGTAGATCTGCCCCGCGGACACGTTCCACGCATCCAACTCAAGCCGGGCCACTTCACGGTAGATCGCCTTGCGTTCCACCGCATCGCGCTGCCGTTGCGCGAGAGTATTCATCAGGCACCACTCGCCCACCATAACAGGAACATGCCGTGCGGCCAGCCGAATCATCGCCTTGCCGTATGCGACGAACAACCGGTACAGCCACATCGCAGGCACCGGTACGAATGTCTCCATGGCGATGATGTAGATGTGCGTGTCCAACATGACGTTCGTCATGCCTTCCTTCCCGAACCAGCCTCTCCAAGCGCCCAATCGGAATCCGTCATGGAACACGATCACGCTTTCCGGTTTCAAGATGGCTCGCAAACGCCGATACGCGTCGCGATACAGGTCTTTCAAGAATCTCATGGGCACATGCCCGCTGCCCTTGGCCTCCTCCTTGTCCTTGGCATGGCCGGTGGACGGCGCCGTCCGATATACCAGCCAGCTGATCGGCTCGTTCAATACTTCCATGCCATACAATGCCGGCTCATTCCGATAGCGCTTGGCGAGACGTTCCAGCACCGTCAGCGCATATTCCACGGCCTCCGGGTCCTTGCGCCATGTGCATACGCCTGTGATTCCGCCATTGTCGTAACCGTTTTGCGAGCCCGGCACGGTGTGCAGGTCAAGCAGCACCTGCAATCCGCACCGATCGGCCCAAGCAAAAGCGCGGTCCACATATTCGATGCATCCCGGATGTCCCTCCACATCGCCGAGGACGAAGTACGGAACGGGAATGCACACCAGATTGTATCCGTGTGAAGCGATGGCGATGAAATCCCGCTCGGTCACATATGTTTCACGATGGCGTCGTAGCAGCGCCTCCAACCTGGACGGTTCCATCGTGCGATGCATCCAGATTTCATCATCCTCGCCGCATTCTTCGAACAAGGCCGGTTTCATCCATTTTTCCAACACCAACCAGTTGCCGAGATTCACGCCATTGATCTTCTCGTCGACTCCCAACGTCATGCCGGCTCCTTTCGCAGCATGTTGACGCCTGCCATGCGGAACCAGTAACCAATTCCGTCAGGCAGGCGCCTTGCAATACAACACCGGCTTCGAGGGCGACGGTGGGAAGAGAAAGGAAAGACCACCGTTCGGCAGACCCTCCAAGCCGCTGTCAGCTCAGTCAATCGACCGAGCCACCGTCCCCGCTAATCCAGCACAAACGTGTTGAACGAACGCGGGGCCAGCGTCACCTTGAATCCACGGTTGGCGGACGAAGGATCGGCAAACTCAAATGGACGCTCCTCATCGAGGGCGTTCTGGACCACGACCACCACCGTGCCGTCCGGGTTGCGGAATGCGATGGCCATCGAGTTGAAGTGGCCGGTAGTGCCGAGCACCTTCGCACCCGGCTTGACGTAGTGCGAGAAGTGGCGCATCACGTAATATTCCGGATTGCGGCGCACTTCATGCTTGTCGGCGGTGATGGTGAACAGCGAGTTCTGCCACCATCCCCATGTGGAATCCTGGTCGTCGAGGATCATGTTCCAGTAGGTGTAGGCGGTGGCGCCGTTGCGCAGGTAATGGTTGATCAGGTGGAAGATGTACTCTGCATATTCCCAGCTGTTGTCGCCGGTGCCGCATTCGGATTCCGACTGGATCAGCTCGATTTCCGGCCACGACTCATGCGTACGTGCGATGCAGTTCTGTCCGGCCCACTGGTAGGCGATGCCTTTGATGTACTTGCGCGCATCGTCATCGAAGAGGATGTTATCGACGAAACGGTTGTAGTTGTTGAGCTTCATGCCGTAGCCGCCGCCGGTCCACGCCATGTCTTCCGGGCCGTTGAGCGTGCCCAGCCAGATGTCGGTGTCGATCCCGGCTTCGTCGAACGCGGGACCGAGATAGTCGCGGATGAACACCTTGAGCGCTTCGGAATCCCATAGGGCGCTCGGGAATTTCTGGTCGGCGAACACCTCGTTCTGCACGTGCAGCTGGTTCACGGTGATGCCGTGTTCGGCGTAGGCCTGCACATACCTGACAAAATACTTGGCGTAGGCCTTGAGGTTCTCCGGCGTCTGCACAAGACGGCCGTAGTTGTAGGCCTTCGGGCGCTTCATCCACGTCGGCGGACTCCACGGGCTGGAGAACAGCTGCATATCCGGCTGCCATTCCTGTGCACGATGAATGTACGGAATCAGAGTCTTTTCATCATGCTCGACGGAGAAATGCTCCATCTCGTAATCACCGTCGGTCTCGTCGTAGCTGTACCAGTGGTCGGCAAAATCGTTGGCACCGACGGGTGCACGATTGAAGGTGAAGTTCATCTCGTCGGGACTGAACAGTTCCTTGATGATCTGGTCGCGCTCCTCTTCGGTGACCGTTTGCAGTGGCAGCCAGCCGAGCTCGTTGAAACAGCCACCGAAGCCACGCAGGGCCTGATACTCATTGCCGTCGAGCTGCAAGTCGGAGGCGGAGGCGGAGTTGGTGGATTCGATTTCGGAAGTTTTGTCGACGAGTCTGTCGTCTTGCGTGGTTGCGGTCCAGGTGGTCATTGGACACTCCTTGATATCGTCGTTGATATTGGAATCTGCGGTTTTCGGCCTAGGTTTCGACCCATTGCATTCGTCATGGCAATGCAATCGCCCAAGCTGGTACGTTTTCCTGCAGAGGAGCCACGGCGGTCCGTTCCGGCACGTTCGGACCATGCAAGGCCGAGTCCTTGCGGTCCGGAACGGACCGCCGTAGCTTCCCTGTTCGCAACGCCGTCACGTCACGTTGCTTGTTATGATGTTCCTTCCGTTCCCGTTCAGGGAAGGATGGCCTACTTGACCTTCTTGATGGCCATGATGAAGAAGCAACCGATGATGGCCAGGGCGATGGAGGTCGGGAACGCGAAGTTGTAGCCGAGGTTCACCACGAGGGCGGACATCACGATCGGGCCGCACATCTGGCCGAGGGTGGTAGCCATGTTCAGGATGCCCAGATCCTTGCCGGCCTCTTCCTTGTTCGGCAGCACGTCGACGAGCAGGGCCTGATCGACCGCGGAGTAGACCGCATAGCCAAGGCCGGCGATGCCTGCGAACAGGTACATGCCCATGGACGAGGGGAAGACCCACGGCATGGCGATGCCGATGGCGAACAGCACGGACGCCACGACGACCGGGACCTTACGACGGCCGATGATGTCGGAGACCGGACCCGAAATGAAGGAGCCGACCAGAGACATGACCATCATGATCATGGAAACGACGGACACGGTGACGGCGGATTCGTCGACGGACTGTCCGATGTAGTTCTGGATGATGTACAGCTGATAGACGGCAATCATCTGATAGGAAACGAGCATGCAGAAACGACCAACGAACGCCTTGTAGAAGTCATGCGCGCCATGGAATGCCGGCGGACGGAAGGAGACGAGCACGTCCTTGAGGGAGCCTTCATCCTTCGGCAGGAAGTCGGCGGACTCCTCCTTCGGCATGATAAGCATGGAGACGACGCCACCGAGGAACATGAGTACGCCTGCGACGGCGAAGCCCGGGATGAGATTCTTGATGAACAGTGCACCGAGCATGGTGCCGATCGGGGAACCGATGGTGGCACCGGCGCCGTAGAAGGCGGACATGGTGCCGCGGATGCCGGATGGCACGCGATCGGACAGGATGGCGACCATCGGGGCGATCATGCAGTTCAGGCCGAACATGCAGGCGCAGTAGAAGATGGTGAGCAGCACGGCATTATGCGTGGTGCCGGTCAGGAACAGGGTGACGCCGCCAAGCACCGCACCGAACAGGATCCACGGAGTACGACGTCCGAACCTCGAGCGGGAACGGTCCGAGAAGTTGCCGAACATCAGATTGGCGATCAGGGATGCGACCGCGGTGAAGGCGTTGACGATACCGATCAACGCATCCGGATTGACGCCTTCGATGGTCTTGTAATGCATCGGTAGGAGCACTGCGGAAACAATGCCAAGACCCGACATCCATAGTACGCCGAAAATGATGAAACCGGCGCCGAATCGGGCGATAGTGACCTTATCGAGCGGCTTGCCCGTTGCCGGCGAGAGCGACGGGTCCTTTTCCGCCGCCGCGATGTTGGCGTAGTATGCCGACAGACGCTCTTCTTTGCTTGCGATTGCTTCACTCATGAAACTCTCTCCTTCGATTCATGCTTCAGTAGTGAAATGTGTGAGCTGCTTTGCTCCGTTTTGCTAACTACCATATGGTAACTAACTTGTTTTTTACCATAAACCACCCGACGGAAAAACGCAAGTCGGCAATGCCCGACCATCGATTTTCCTTAGGGATCGTCGTTGACCATGCCCCGCAGTACATAAGTTATCTATTACTTAGTAACTGCTTAGTTAAATCATATTACAAAGATATCTGACTGTCATTCTCCGGCGTGTCCCAATGATTTTCAACGATTCCCCCTCCCTCTGCTATAACTTAGTAAGTACAAAAAGGAGAAATCATGCGTCGCCGTACGGAAACCACCACCAAGAAACGAATGAGCGCCGAGGATCGTAGGAAAAGCATCCTCGAAACCACCATCTCGTTCATTTCGCAGTTCGGCTTCTGGGGCTTCACCATTCGCGACGTCGCCCAAGCTCAGAACATCACCGAAGCGGGCCTCCTTTACTACTACAACTCCAAGGAACAGCTTCTCGAAGAAACCCTCAAGTACGCCGATCGCATCAATCAGATCGCCATCGCGAAACATTTGGGCGTCGAAGGCGTGACCGGCGAAGTCTTGCAGGACGGCATTGCATACCATTGCGATCTGGGGCTGAAAGCCATTTCCACAGGCACCGTGGAAACCAATGCCGACCGTCTGGAAATGGTCCGCCTGTACACGTTGCTTGAAAGCGAAGCGCTCAGCAAGGACCATCCCGTGCACGAGTATTTCGAACAGCGCGAGACCAATCTGCTCAGGGAATATGCGTTCGCCGCAAAGCGCGACGGGGTCGCCGATCCGGAGCGCACCGCCTTGCAGGTGCTCTCCGCCATGGAAGGCTTGCAGCTGCGATGGCTCAACGGATCTCACGACATCGACTTCGTGGCCGAGTGGAAGGCCCTCATCGATCTGATCATCCCCTGACGAAAGTCATTCCGCCGTCGTTCCGACCGCCCGGCGTCGGTCGACAAATCTCCTGCGCCGGGCGGATTCGGCTCAACCGACGATAACGACCACGTTCCAGCGGCCAATCGTCAGTTCGTCACCGATGGCAACGGCATCGCCCGCTTTCAGCGCAACATCGGCCGTGGCCACCTCGTCGATCTCGCCTTCCGAGGCGATCACGACCGGCGCGACCACCACCTCACCCGGCACCGGACTGGCGATGGTGATGTCGGAGGCGGAATAGTTGAGCAGATACGTCACCGTCTCGCCTTGAGTGTTCGTGCCCTGGCGAACCGCAATCCGACCTGCGAGCGCAGTGCCGGCGCCCGCGACCCCGGCATATTCCACGGCTTCTCGCATGACGGCGCGAATCGATTCGGCATCCAGCAAGGTGGCGATCCACTCGGCGCTGCCTTTGCCGAAGGTGTTGCGGGTCACGGCCGCATAATCCTTCCATGCATAGTGGCCGTAGGTGGCAAGTACTTCGGTGCCGTCAGCCGGGGCCACCAGTTCGATCAGCGAAAGCGCTTGGGTGGATGGAACACCTTCGAGCGCGCCGGCGAATTCCACGGATACGTGACCGTTCGGGCGGGTGAACTGGTTATAGGTCATGCCGAACACGTCGGTGAGGTTGTGCGGAGCGCGGTCAGCCCACACGCTCACCTCGTCGTCGGAGACGAAGGAACGCATGGTGGAGACCAGATGGCCGCCGTTTTCCACAAACTTACGCAGACGGTCAGTGGTTTTCTGGCCTGTGCAGTACAGGGCCGGGGTCACGATCATCCCGTACCTGGCAAGGCGTTCGGCGTCGGCGTCGGACGGTATGAAGTCGCATTCCACATTGAGTTCGAACAACGCGTCATACACATTGCGCACCACGTCGTTGTACTTGAGGCTGCCACCGAACGGGAAGCCGGATTCGATGAGGAACCAGTCCAGCGCGGACAGCGATTCATTGGAGACCATGATGGCCACCTTATTGCGCTTCTTCAGGTGGACAAGACGCTCCCCCACTTCTGGCTTGGCGATTTCGCGACCGAATACGCCGGCCTCACGGTAGGTCGGGTTCGGTTCCAGGTCGTGGCTCAGCAGGCCTTTCCAGTAGGTTTCGAATGAATTGTGGATGGAATGCCAGTGCCAGTATTCCACCATGTCGGCGCCGGAGGCCAGATGGGAGTATGCCTGCAAGCGCAACTGACCCGGGAACGGAACCCAGCCGTGCTGGCCCTGCGCTTCGGTTTCGAGCACTAGGTAGTTCCGGCCGTCCTTGGTGGAACGGGTCATATCGCCGCCGAATGCGATCTCTTTGCCGGTCAGATCGTCTTCGGTCGGATGGTAGATGTCCACACCGGTGATGTCCACAGCGGTCGAAGCCTTGAAATGGTCGACGGCCGGCTGCACGCCGAAGGAATAACCACGCCATTCGAAATCGAAATTGTGGGTAATGAACTGGTTGTCGTGCGCATATTCGCGCACGATGTCGGCCTGCCACTGCAGGAAGGCGCGCACCTGGTCGCGGCGGAACTTGTCGAACTCACCGCCGAGGGATTCGTTGATGGTCGCGGTCACATCCGGGAAGTCCTCCCAGGAGTCCACACGATTGGACCAGTAGTCGAGGCCAAAGCGATGGTTCATCTCATCGAGGTCGCCATCGAATTTCTCGTACAGGTATTTGACGAACAGACGCTGCATGTCGTCGGAGACCGAATCGTAGTACTTGGTCTCGTTATCCACCTGATAGCCGATGACCGCCGGATGGTCGGCCACGTGGGAGATGAGCCTGCGGATCACGCGCTCACCGTAGAAACGGTAGGTGGCGTTAACGATATTCATGATCTGGCGTGCGCCGTATTTGCCTTCGCCGTTCGGGGTGACGGCGAGCACGCTCGGGTCGAGCTTGACGAGCCAGCCGGGCACGGCGTAGGTCGGCGTACCGACGATGACGTCGATGCCGGCGCGCTGGGCCGCGTCGAGGGCGCGGTCCACATAGGTGAAGTCGAATTTGCCCGGTTGGGGTTCGCAGGTGCTCCACGTGGATTCGGCGATGCGAATCACGTTGAGCCCGGCGTCCTTCATCATCCTCATATCCTCATCGATACGATCGATGCCCTTCATCATGAGGTATTCGTCGTAGTAGGCGGCGCCGAAAAGGATATGGTCCGCGCTGTTGCGACTCATGGCTCCTCTTTCTATTGTCTTCCTTGACATGCACTTGCATTTATATCTAACGGTTATTAGATATAAAGAAGATACATCTCGACACGGCAATTTGTCAAGAACGGCGAGAAATCAGGCATGTCTTATCTAACATCCATTAGAAAACAATACCTCTCGCAAGCATGCGAGTCCGCACGCATGAGTGCAGACGTCAGGCGACGAAGCCTACCGGTAGTTATCCCACACCGGGGAGGGGAAGATGATCCTCTCGAAGAGCAGCCACTCATCGTACAGGTCGATCGGAGGCTTGCGCATCCATCGCAACTGAATGCCATCCATCGCCTCCAGACACATGCGCACCGTCGGCCGCATATTCCGCCATCCACCGACCTCAGGCGGAATATTCCACTGATATTCGGAATAATGCTCCCACACAAGGTTCGGGCGCTCTTCGAAATAGTCATGCAACGGATGCTCGGGGCTGAATCCTTCGGACTCCAACACCATGTAAAGCTGCAACAGACTCTGTCGCTTCGCGTTGTACCGCACCAGAAACCGCAGATATGCGGGAAAACTCATGCCGTTCGGATCACTGCCGGGCAAGCCCGATTCCATGAAATCCCGCGGCGTTCCATAAGCGTCATAGTTATCGGTGACAAGCATCGACAGCAGGTTCTCCTTATTGCCGATATAGTGCAGCAACCCCGGCTGACTCATACCGATCTCATCGGCGATGTCCTTCAACGACGTGCCATAGAAGCCCTTCTCCCCTATCAGTTTGACCGCCGCCGCAACGATTTCGGCCTTACGCTCCTCAGGAGATTTGCGAACACGTTTTTTCCCCGCACCAGTCATGCATCCCAGTCTACCGACCAGCATCCACCCCACGGCCAACACGGCCCCGTTCGCCGACACGCACATCATGGTGTATCGTTTTCCTAACGTCTGTACAAAGGAGCGCTATGACGCAGCCATCAATCCCATCGGTCCCAAACATGCAACTCAACAATTCCGTCCCCATTCTTCAGATCGGTTTCGGCACCTATCAGATTCCGGTAACCGCTACGCAGCAGGCCATCGAGCAGGCTCTGGAAATCGGCTACCGGCACATCGACACCGAGAACGCATGAGACAGAACCTGGATGTCTTCGGATTCAAGCTGGATCCGGATGAGATGCAGGCCATCAGAGCCCTGCACAATCCTGCCATGCGCATTTCCGGCGACCCCAACACGTTCAGTCAATCCCAGTCCCGGGCCAACCAGCGAGCGCGCGGAAACGTCACGGCCTAGCAAGGCACCATCAGATCGACGGAGCCTCCACGAAGGAGACGGGAAGCACCACACTCCCGTCTCCTTCATATGGAATCCCGTTTTCCTTCGCCCGAATCTGCAACAACAGATCATGCGCGGCGGCGCGCCCCATCTCTCTGGGATCCTGCTCCAGCAAATAGATGCCATCGTGCACATACTGGCTCCAACGCCAATCATCAAAACTGACCAGACCGACGCCATCCGGGAAACCGACGCCCAAGGCGCGCAACACCGCCAACACATCGAACAGCAACGGCCCCATCAACGACACGATCGCGGTCCTACCGCTCAGATGACCCAACGCGATGGACAGCTTTCGCTCGATCCAGTCGACGTCATTGTCCTTGACATCAATCGCAATCATCAGAATACCGGATTCATCTGCGGCCTTCCGCAACCCCTCCACTCGATGAGTCTGTGCGGAAATCTCGCTTTTCATACGCGAAAGCACCAAGACATTGTCATAGCCAGCATCCACCAGTCGCTTACCTAGCCTCATGCATGAATCCTCGTTATCCGACATCACTCTCGATACGGAATCGGGAAGATTCTCCGGCTCCCTATCCACGACGACCAATGGCGTGCGCGCCGTGATAATGGAAGAATATGCGTTGAAATCGGAGGCATTGGGCTGAATCACCAGCCCATCAACCCTTTGAGACAACAGACGGTTGATTTCGGCACGCTCCTCCTCGAGAGAATTATCGGAATTCATCAGCATGACATCGTATCCAGCCGGACGCAACTCCTCATCGATGCCTTTGAACAGCAATGACGAAAACACATTCGAGATATCAGCGACCACGACACCCACCACATGCGTATTTTGCTGACGCATCCGCCTTGCCGATGCGTTCGGCCTGTAGTCCAGACGATCCACAGTCTCCTGAATGCGAGATTTCGTAGCCGCGCTCATCTTCCCATAGTTTCCGTTAATAAAACGCGACACGGTCGTCACCGACACCTGCGCCTCACGTGCGATATCCGCAATGGTCGCCTTTGCCATAGCAACTCCCTTTCCGTCGGAATAGTCAATCATTGTACCGCCCCTTCTTCATCGAGTCCGTTCCGTCAACGACACGCCCATCCGACATGCTTCAGTCCCTTGCGCCCCAAGGACTTGAGGCCATGTGGATTGACAATCGTCCATATGGTGTTTATCATAGGGGTACCGATACACCTAACACAACAAAGAATGTTGATTACCATAAGATGTATCGTTAAACTAACCATCACAAAGCCAACGGAGGCATCATGGAAGAGTTCTCACTCAACAGCTTCAATCTGACGGATAAAGTCGTACTCATCACGGGCGGCGCAAGTGGCTTGGGGCAGTATTACACCCAAGCCGTAAGCAAAGTCGGCGCGGATGTGTTCATCGTCTCCTACGACCGACAAGGGTGGGAGGAGACCCGAGCTGCCGTAGAGACCAATGGACGCAAGGCGGTATTCATGCTGCAGGACATCACGGAGCCAGGTGCGGCCAAAAAGATCGTTCAACAGGCAATGCAGGAATTTGGACGAATCGATGTGCTCATCAACAATGCAGGCATGCAACGCAGACATGAACTCGTGGAATTCCCCGACGAGGATTGGAAAGCCGTCATCGAACTCAATCTCAACGCCCTGTACTACCTTTCCCACGAAGTCGCAACGATCATGATTGAGCAAAAAAGCGGCAAAATCGTCAATATCGGTTCCATGCAGTCCTATCGGGCGGGCAAGTTCATCTTCCCGTACGCGGCAAGCAAGCATGCAGTCATGGGACTGACCCGAGCCTATGCCGATGCCCTGGCCCCCTACAATGTGCAGGTCAATGGTCTCGCTCCCGGCTACATCAACACTCCTATGACCAAGGCCCTGCAAGAGGATCCAGTACGAAGCGTTGAAATCCGAGAACATATTCCGGCGGGCCACTGGGGAGAGCCGAAGGAACTGATGGGAGCGATGGTGTTCCTGTGCTCCAAGGCATCCGATTACGTGACCGGTGTCATGCTCCCCGTCGACGGCGGATACCTGCTTCGCTGACATATCGCCAAATACATGACCTCATACCAAGAAACATAAAGGTACCACCATTGTCGCGGGTCCGCTGTTCAACATGCTCCTGCATCGCGTTCGTCCGGATCTATATCGCACAAACATCGACATCGCAGTACTCGGTGATTTCAAAGAATTCAAGGAGGAAGAGACCCCCGGCTTCGCCATCTCCGTACTGACCGCCATGATGCCGGTCATTCTGATCGCCATCGCAACGATCTGCTCTTTCATTCTGCCGGAAAGCAATCCGGTGAACGAGGCCATCCAAGTCGTCGGGGCACCTGATGCCGCAATGCTGCTTTCCTTGCTTTTCGCAATCTGGTCGATGGGATTCGCCCGCAAAAAGACCGTGTCCGAAATCAGCACGTCGATGACCGAGTCCGTCAAGCAGATAGCGATGATGCTGCTGATTATCGGCGGCGGTGGCGCATTCAAGCAGGTACTTGTCGATGGCGGCATATCTGATTACGTATCCTCGCTGTTCGCCAATCTCAACATGTCTCCGCTGATTGCCGCCTGGCTGGTGGCCGCAGTATTACGAGTCTGCCTTGGCTCCGCGACCGTGGCGTCTCTCACCGCCGCCGGACTGGTCGCTCCCATGCTGGCGATGTCTTCAGTCAATCCGGCATTGATGGTGCTGGCAGTGGGTGCAGGATCGGTCATCGCAGATCATGTCAACGACGCCGGCTTCTGGATGATCAAAGAGTATTTCGGTCTTTCGCTCAAGGAGACGTTCCTGTCTTGGACCACCGCCACTACGGTAATGTCCGTAACCGGACTGGTCTCCGTACTGGGCTTGTCACTATTCATCTGACAAGCAACATCCAAGCCTGTGGGGCAGCAACGGCATGCCCCCACAGGCTTTTCTTATCAGTAGCCGACCGCAGGCCGATTGAAACCGGCACTCTCGGCCCTATGCCTGAAACACGTTGGGATGCTTCGGATCGCCTGGCTCGTCGGCCAGTACACCCTCCAGTCCCAGGAATTCCTGCCAGAATTCCAGCGAATTGCCATAAGGAGCGGACTGGCGTCCACGTGCCTGCAGATTCGCCTTGGCCTCAAGCACATCCTCCTCGCGAATGCCATCGAAATATGATTCGAGACGTTCACGATTCGTGGAGTCGTAGAACAGCGAGCCAATGATTTCAGTAAGCCGTTGCGCACGTGCGATCGGCAATGAATCCCAATGACGGAATTCAATGAAATTCTTCAGACGAACATCGTTGAAATGCGTGGAGATCACATGATTGATCTCATATGCGTTAAGCTCACGATCCGGATATGCATCGTTCGCGTTCTCGTAGAATGCAGGATGGTGCAAATCGGCTCCAGGTGTGGCCAGTGCCTCCGGCGTATGCGTCAGATCGGCAAACATCAGCGGTGTGGACAGCACATCCACCGCGTAATCCTCCCAACCGAAACGCGGGTCAAACAGTCCGGGAATCACATTGGTGCGTTGGAAATCCAAATAATCCCACATGCGTTGACGCAGCAACGGATAAGGATTTTCCTGCCCTTCGAAATACGGGGTGTTACGGAAAAACCATGCCAGAATCGGACCGATAACCGTTCCCAAACGCAACTTGGCAATCGCATCCCTCTCGGAAACATAGTCGATGCTCACCTGTGTGGAAGCCGAGCATCGCATCATACACGGGCCGAACTGACCGACGCGGCCAAGATAGGCGGTCATGGCCTTATACCGGTCCTTCGGATTGACGGGAATATCGGCATAGCCCGATTTCGGCTGGTAGCCATAGTTCACCAAACGGAAATCCAACTCATCAAGCACCGGATCGACTTCACGTCGGAACGCACCGTACAGTCTGCTCAGTTCCTCGGGTTTATGCAGGATGCCGAGCGAACATTCGAGCTGGCCACCCGGCTCGAGGGAAACGGAAATGCCCTCACGTCCAAGCCCGACAAGACGTCCGTTCTCCCAGTATTCCTTGCTTTCGTCGTAGTATGGACGAATACGGTTCAACAACGCCTCGATACCGTTTTCCTCGTAATAGTTCACGGCGGTATCGTCACTGTTGTGCACCGGCAGGTGTTCGATCTCCACACCGAAGCCACCGGTTCCACGGCCTTGGCAACCGGATTCGAAAAACTTGACCAGGCTTTCCACATGCTTCGGGTTCGGCTCGGTCAGCAGGTGCGCATACGTAATTCTTGGTGCTGTCATGATGGTCATCCTAACGAAAATCGGCATCCGCAACGCAGGAACCGCTATATGGAAAATCGATAACGCTTATACGCCACCTCAATCTACCGACGCTCAAGGCCCGCCACCGTCGGTAGATTGAGGCTAATCTCAATCTGCCGACGCTCAGACCGTTTCAGCGTCGGTAGATTGAGGAAGGCACTAGGCTGCGGGCTCAGACTGGTGGGCCCTATACGCCTTCTTCGCCGCCGAAATCATCAGCTTGATACGGTTGAGCTGGTTGGCTTCGGAAGCGCCCGGATCATAGTCGATGGATACGATGTTGGCCTCCGGATGCAGACGCCGAATCTTGCCGAACATGCCTCGGCCGGTCACATGGTTCGGCAGACAGGCGAACGGCTGCGCACAAATCACGTTCGGGCATCCCGATTCGATGAGTTCCAGAATCTCGGCGGTCAGCAGCCAGCCTTCGCCGGCCTGTACGCCCACGGAAGTGACCTCACCGGCCTTCTTGACCAGTTCAGGCATCGGCAGGTCCTGGGAGAACTTGCCGTTTGCCAGACCGATTGCCTTGCGCACCGGATTCAAATACAGGTCCAAGCCCTTACGCATCAAGGCATAGCCAAGCTTGCTGCCACCCATACCGAGATAGTGCTCGTTCCAGTCGGCAATGTACGGACGGGTGGTCATGAACTCCATGATTCCCGGCACCACGGCCTCGCAATCCTGTGATTCAATCACATCGACCACGTGATTGTTGGCATCCGGCTGGTACTTGACCAGAATCTCACCGACTACGCCGACGCGCACCTTGCGCGGCTCGTCTTTCAACGGCAACTTGTCGAAGGACCTGACGATTTCCTTGACAAGCTCCTGATACGGCAGATACCCTTTGCCGATGAACTTGCGTGCCGTCTTGGAGAAACCGTGATGTTCAAGCGTTTCACGCACGATGACATCCCACGTCTCATACAGCTTGTCGGCACTTCCTGCGGTCACTTCGTACGGACGCACCCGATACAGGCATTTCATCAGCAGATCGCCGATGACCAGCGCCTTGACGGCACGATGCAGCAGAGATGGGGTCGCCTTGAAGCCCGGATTGTCTTCGATACCTTGAGTGGAGATGGCAATGACCGGAATCTGTGGATAGCCGGCATCCACCAGCGCCTTGCGGATCAGGCCGAAGTAGTTGGTGGCGCGGCACATGCCGCCGGTCTGCGTGATGGCGAGCGCAGTGGTGTCCGGATCATACTTGCCTTCCAGAATCGCATTCACAAGCTGGCCGATAACCATGATGGCCGGATAGCAGGCATCGTTGTTCACGTACTTCAGGCCGATTTCGACATCATCGCGGCTGGCGTGCTTGAGAATGTCGAATTTATAGCCGCCGGAACGGATCACGGATTCCACCAATGAGAAGTGAATCGGGCTCATCTGCGGAGCCACGATGGTGTAGTCCTTCATATCCTTGCCGAATGGAATGCGGTTCGCATATTTCGACATGGTGGCGGAATTATGAGCCGTCTTCTTGCCTTCCCGACTTTCGCCGATGCCATTTTCAGCGGCACGCCTGGATGCGGCCTTCACGGCTTCGGTAAGCTTCGGATTGGCCTTCATCACCGTATCGAGCATGATCTGACGGCCCGGAGTCGGGGCGGCGGAACCGGTCTTGCGGAATCCACCCTGTCCGGCCTGCTTGATGGCCGCGGTTTCGGCGGCCTTGAGCTCAGCCTCAGCGGCCTTGAGCTGTGCCTTGACCTCGTCAAGCTTGGCTTTGGCGTCGGCTACGGCGTCGGCATTGCCGGGTTGATCCTGCTTGGTGGGCATGGATGCGGCAACGGCGCGCTTGTGATTGCGTTCGCGCTCCTCGACGGCGGCCTTGAGCGAACGCAGTCGAATCTTGGCCGCGCCCAGATTGGACACCTCGTCGATTTTCAGCATGGTGTACACGTCGGCCTTGTCCGCAAGGATTTCGGACACCTGATCCGTGGTGATGGCGTCAAGACCGCAGCCAAAGGAGTTGAGCTGCACGAGTTCGAGCCCCGGATAGGAGGCCACGAAGTTGGCGGCCGCATACAGTCGGGAATGGTAGGCCCACTGATTGGTGACGCGCAATGGCATCTTGGTCACCTTGCGGTCACCGACATGGCGGAATCCGTTGGCGTTCTTCTTACGCGGATCTTCCTCGCCCTCGGCCAGGAATTCGCTCAGGGCGAGCTTCTGCCCCGGCTGCAGGTCACAAATCGAATCCTCGGAGAGCACCACCATGCCGAGCGCGCAGATAGTTTCCGGAATACCATGATTGACTTCCGGATCGATATGATAGGGCCTGCCCGCAAGCACGATGCCGCGGCAGTTGTGTTCCTTCATGTAGGCGAGCGCCTTCAGGCCCTCCATCTGCACGTCGTGCTTGAACACCTCGTTTTCGGCGTAGGCGGCCTTAACCGCGGTCTCGGCTTCCTCGCGGGTCACGTCAGCCCAGGCGAACTCCTCGACGATACGGTCGATCATAAGTTCGTGGTTGGCCATGTTGAAGTACGGGCGCATGTAGCGCACGCCTTCCTCACGCAGTTCGGGCATGTTCGCACCGATGACCACCGGATAGTTGGCCACGACCGGACAGTTGTAATGGTTGTCGGTGTCCGGAACCAGGTTCTCCTCATATGACACGCACGGGTAGAAGATGGTCTTGATGCCCTTGTTGAGCAGCCATTTGACATGGCCGTGCACCAGTTTGGCCGGATAGCAGATGTTCTCGGAGGCGATCGATTCGATGCCGGTCTCGAACAGCTCGTGCGAGCTACGGCCGGAAATCATTACCTTGAAGCCGAGCGAAGTGAGCAGCGTGAACCAGAACGGATAGTTCTCATACATGTTGAGCACGCGTGGAATGCCGATTTCGCCACGGGTGGCCTTCTTGTCGGTGAGCCTGCGGTAGGCGAAGCAACGCTTGTACTTGTAGTCGTACAGGTTCGGCCTGTCGGAGCGTTGCTTTTTGGAGTCGCCGCCGCGTTCGCAGCGGTTGCCGGTCACATAGCGCGAGCCGTCTTGGAAAGTGGTGATGGTGAGCTTGCAGTGGTTCTGGCATAGCTTGCATACGTCACGTTCGGAGGTCATCGACAGGTGGTCGAGGTCCTCGCCGGAGATGATGTTCGATGCAGTGTGCGTCACGCCGTCGATCACGATCTGCTTGATGCCGGTGTTCGCCGCATCGTCAGGTTCGCCATCAAGTCCGTCGGATACATCGGAATAATGCATGCGCGCGGTCAGGGCCGCTCCATACGCACCCATGAGGCCCGCGATGTTCGGTCGGGTGACCTCACGTTCGGTGAGCAGTTCGAAGGCGCGTAGCACGGCATCATTGAGGAACGTACCGCCCTGCACCACCACGGTGTCACCGAGTTCGCCCGAATCACGCAGCTTGATGACCTTATACAAGGCGTTGCGCACCACGGAGTAGCACAGACCGGCCGCGATGTCCTCCATCGAGGCGCCTTCCTTCTGCGCCTGCTTGACGGATGAGTTCATGAAGACGGTGCAACGCGAGCCCAAATCCACCGGATGTGTGGAGTTCAGGGCCGCCTGCGTGAATTCCTGAATGGTCAGGCCCATGGATTGCGCGAAGGTTTGCAGGAACGAGCCGCAGCCTGAGGAACAGGCCTCGTTCACGGCGATGGAGTCGATTACGCCGTCGGAAATGGCCAGATACTTCATATCCTGGCCGCCGATGTCGATGACGGCGGTGACGCCCGGGCTCGCCATTTCGGCACCGCGGTAATGGGCCATGGTTTCAACCACGCCTTCGTCAAGGTGCAGGCCGGTGGTGATCAGGCCTTCGCCGTAACCGGTTGCGCAGGAGCGCGCGATCCACGCGTCTTGCGGCAGTTCGTTCTGAATTTTCTTGACGATGTTCACGGCGGCGGTCAGCGGGCTGCCTTCGTTGGTCGCGTATGATGACCATACGATTTCACGGTCATCGTTCACCAGCGTTGCCTTGATGGTGGTCGATCCGGCGTCGATGCCGAGGAAATGAGGACCGATTGCACCTTCCAGCGTACCGATATGCACATGCTCGCGATGATGACGTTCGTTGAACGCCTCACGTTCCGCCTCGGTCGGGAACAGTGGAGGCATGGTCGGCGTGTTCGCAGGCAGATTCTTCAAATCCTCGAGATTCTCGAGAATATCCTCGCAGGTACGTGCCTCGAAATGAACGCCGTCTTCCAGCTGGTCGGGCTCGCCCGCCAACAATGCCGAACCGAAGGCCACATACAGGTGAGCGTCGGTCGGCACGATGAATTCGTCGACCTTGCCTTCAAGGGCGCGGTGGAAGGCTTCGCGTAGTTCAGACATGAAAAAGAGCGGCCCGCCAAGAAAGATCACGGTGCCGTGAATCGGTCGGCCGGAAGCCAGGCCTGCGATGGTCTGTGTGGCCACGGCGGTGAAGATGGAGGCGGCCAGATCGGGCTTCGCCGCGCCATCGTTGATGAGCGGCTGCAAATCGGTTTTGGCGAATACGCCGCATCGCGAAGCAATCGGATAGAGCGTCTCGTAACTTTTGGCCATGTCGTTGAGCCCCGCCGCATCGGTGTCGAGCAGGGTGGCCATCTGGTCGATGAACGCGCCGGTACCGCCGGCGCATGAACCGTTCATGCGCTGTTCCGGAGTCGGCTTCAAGTAGGTGATCTTGGCATCCTCGCCGCCGAGTTCGATGATCACGTCGGCCTGCGGATATTCCTGATCGATGGCGCGGGTCTCGGCGATGACCTCCTGCACGAACGGTACATGGAGATTGTCGGCCAGAGCCAGGCCGCCGGAGCCGGTAATGGCCAGTCGGATCGGCTCATCGCCACGATCCCGAGCCACGAGTTCCTTGTGAATGTCTTCAAGCAGTCCCGCCACTGTGGCGCGTACGTTGGCGTGATGACGACGATAGTCGGAGAAGAGCACGCCATCGAGCGCGTCGGTCTGGTCGAGCACCACGGCCTTCACCGTGGTCGAACCGATGTCAAGACCTACACGCAACGGCTTCGTATCGCGGGATTCGACCGCGGTATCTGCTGCTTCAACCATGTATACCTCTATACCTATTCGTAGTGCCGGTAAGCCTCCCCCGTGTCCCCACAGGTGACCATGGCCCGGTTATCCAAATATGTAATGGTAGTCTGTGGCCACGCCTAAGCGACCATCGTGCCGCATGATTCGCGCGACACAAGGCGTAATTTAGACAATTATTTTAGTCAGCCTGTATAGTTTTCAAGATGGTCAAGGGGACACCCTTCAGGAAGCGTCCCCCTCCCCCGCGGCACGGTCCTTGCCGTAGATTTCCGGAATGACGCGGAGTTGGTCGTGCAGTTTCGGCCAAATGACGATTTCGCCGGATTCCAGTGATTTCGGCACGTCAATGATGCGTTGGTTGGAGCTTCCACGGAACTGCAGCAACGAGTCATGCAGATCCTTGATATAACGACCATCGACAAGAATGTCGACCAACTCAAGTAGCTCTCGCTTGTCGGGACTTTCGCCTTCACGCATGAGCTCCTCCCACGTATAGCCGGTCCAGCACCAGATGTCTTTGGTATGTCCGTACCGTTCGCGGATCTTGCGCGCCAAAGGAATCAGGATGCCGGTGTTGAGCATCGGCTCGCCGCCGAGGAAGGTAATGCCCTGCACGAAGCTTTGCCCGACATCTTCGAGAATCTGCGCTTCCAGTCTGTCGTTGTACTCATGCCCGGCCTGAAAATCCCAGATCGAGGAGTTATAGCAGCCTTCGCAGTAGAACGGGCAACCCGAAACATACAATGAGCAGCGAATCCCTTCGCCATCGGTCATGAGAAAACGTTTGTAGTCGGCCACCATGTTGTGACTCATCCGGTTCGTCCATTGGCCGGCTTTGGGGTTATTGGAGCGTTCGGTAGGGATGAACGGCCCACGATCATGTTCGTTCGGCGCGAAATCATGTCGTTTGATCGCCGTGCTGACGCTGCTGATCACATCTGCCTCCTCGATAACACATACCCCTCTCGCGAGGGAGGTGGCATGCGAAGTATGACAAAGGGAGGGACAGTGAAGTCTGGGCTCCCTGATCCCTCCCTACCAAGCTTCGTCGGATGCCCCTCGTCATGAGGGGCATTACATGACTTTACTTGGCTTCTTCGAACCATTCGCGTTCGGAGCCGTCCTGCAACACGACATGACCGGTCTCACCGCTCATGTGCTTGACGCGATGGGCGATCTCCTCATGGCGACCATGCACCATCGGACGTTGCACCGGGTTACCCAAATAGCCGCAGGTACGCTTGGTCACATTGCACTTGTCCGGGTCGGAGTTGCCGCACTCCGGGCACTTGAAGCCTTCTTCAGTCGGTTCGAAGTCGCCCTGGAAACCACACATGAAGCAGTGGTCGATCGGAGTGTTCGTACCAAGGTAGCCGATGCCGATGTTGTAGGCGTAATCCCATACGGCCTCGAGAGCCTTCGGATTGGCCTGCAGGCACGGGAACTCGCAGTAGTTGATGAAGCCGCCGGAAGCGAGATAGGGGAAGTCCTTCTCGTAATTGAGCTTTTCCATCGGGGTGGGCTGCAGCCACACCGGATAATGGAAGGAATTGGTGTAGAAGTCGTGGTCGGTCACGCCTTCCACCTCGCCGAACTTCTCGCGGTCCATGCGGTTGAAGCGGTCGGTCAGGGATTCGGCCGGCGTGGAGTACACGGAATAGTGGTACCCCTCGGCCTTGCACCATTCCTTGCACAATTCGTTCATGCGGCGCACGATTGACAGGGCGAATTCCTTACCCTGCGGGTCCCAGCCGTGGTCGCGCATCCAATTCTTGCCATAGAACACGCTGGTCGCCTCATACAAGCCGATATATCCGAGGGATACGGTGGCGCGTTCATTGCGGAAGAGCTGGTCGACGCTGTCGCTGGCACCAAGACGACCGAATGCACCGAAGCGGAACAAGGTCGGGGCGTTGACCGGCGCGGCCTGCTTGCATCGCATGATGCGGTACTGCAATGCCTGATGGGCGACGGCCATGCGCTCGTCGAAGATCTTCCAGAAACGTTCCTTGTCGCCGTGGGATTCCAACGCGATGCGCGGAACGTTCACGGTCACGACGCCGAGGTTCATACGGCCGTCTTCGACGTCCTCGCCGGTCTTCGGGTCGATCCATCCCTGCAGGAAGGAACGGCAACCCATCGGAGCCTTGAAGGATCCGGTGATCTTCACGATGTTCTCGTAGAAGATGACATCCGGGTACATGCGCTTGGTGGCGCATTCGAGCGCGAGCTGCTTCATGTCGTAGTTCGGATCGCCCTCGTCGGCGTTGATGCCATGCTTGACGGAGAACACCAGCTTCGGGAAGATGGCGGTGTGGTGTTCGGAACCGAGGCCGCGGATGCGGTTGAGGAAGATGGCACGCTGTACCTCACGAGAGAACCAGTCGGTGCCCAAACCGAAACCGACGGTCACGAACGGGGTCTGCCCGTTGGACACACGGTTGGAGTTGATCTGGTATTCCATGGTCTGCATGGCGTCATAGATGGCCTTGCGGGTCTGGATCTTCGCCCAGACCTCGCGCAACTGTTCCAGGCGTCCGGCTTCCTTGTGGAACGGCTCGTCCATCGGCAGCGGAGCACGATCGGCCTCGAAGTGCAGGCGCTTCGGCTCGACGTTCTTGGACAATGTGACCTGACGCTCGGCGATTTCGATCGGCAGGTCGTCGGGCATGATCTCGTGGGCCTGCTCCAGGAACTTGGCGTAATCCTTCTTGGCGTATTCGGCCAAATGCTCGTCGGCACGGTTGGCGGTCTGCCCTCCGTACTGGCTGGAGGCCACGTCCTTCATGATCTGGGTAATCTGCGTGGCCGCAATGCTGATGCTGTTCGGCGAACCCATCGGGGCGTTGCCCAAGGTAAAGCCGTTGGCGAGCATATCCCAATAGTTCGGCAGCGAGCAGTTGGATTGTGCGGTGAACGGCGAGTAATCGGCATCATGGAAGTGGATGTCGCCCTTCATATGCGCGTTCGACACGGCATCCGGCAGCATGGAGAAGGCGGATGCCTTGGAGACGGCTCCGGCCAGCAGGTCACGCTGGGTGGAGTACACGTTGGAATCCTTGTTGGCGTTCTCACGCACCAAGGATTCGTCACGATTCACCAGTCGGCTTACGGCCTCGTTGATATCGGTGGCCTTGGCGCGTTCGATATCCTTGTTCAGACGATAGTTGGTGTAGGTGCGGGCCACGTCGTACAGGTGATCCTCGATCAGGCCATGCTCTACAAGATTCTGGATGTCCTCGATTTTGGCCGGACCGTTGTAGCGTTCCTTGATCTCAGCCTCGACCTGGTTGGCGATACCACGGATCATCTGCTCTTCCTGCGGGCCGATCTTCTTGTCGAGATCGGCGAAGGCGGACTTCACCGCGCTGATGATGTTGATCGGATCGAAATCGACCACACGACCATCGCGCTTCTCGACGAGCACTTTCTCCGCAGTGGTTGCGGAGGTCGCGTTCATCGCGCCCAGAACCTGAGTTTCCATTTCTCGTCCTTTCCGAGTCGGGCCTTCCGACTGGTCTCCATGCTTCGCATCGCATGTCCTGTTTATATCGGCTTCAAGTACTCTACGTCATCCCCAGCACTATATCTAGTAGAGGCACGCCGCCATAGAAACTAGATATGGCACTTTTCGGCGCCATTCCGCCATTATTTGATTTGTGTGACAAAGGTAACGATACCGGTTCCGGAGTGTCGTTTGGCATTTGCTCCACAGAGGACTATATACGCGGGGGTAGGCGCGCGCAACCGCGTGCGATCCATACATGGCGAACGCCGTTTTCCGAGCCGTCATTGTCCGCAAGATGGAGGAATCTTGACAACATGACTTGGACTCCGGGATACAACCCCATGGCAACGCAGTCGCAGCCACAGCCGGGCCTCAAACAGCCTGAACAGCTTCCCCGCCTTGCCAGCGAAACCACAGCGGATAATCCTTGGCCGGTAAGTATGCTCAGCGAGAAATTCCATATGGCCGTCGAGCGTTGGCCTTCCGTATGGGTGGCCGGGCAGATCACACAGATCAACACCCGCCGTGCGGGCAGCGCCTATCTCACCCTGCGCGACGATTATCAGGACATCGCAATGGAAGTCAATGGCTTCGGCCAATTCGCGGCGGCCGCCACGCCGTTTGTGCAGGGCGATCGTGTGATCATCCACGGCAAGCCGAATCTGTGGATGAAACGCACGTCGCTTTCGCTCAGAGGTGACGCAATCATCGCAGCCGGCGCAGGCGGCAGTCTGAAGGCGATGATCGACGAGCTGCGCAAAAAGCTCAAAGGCGAAGGCCTGTTTGATATCGACCGCAAAATGCCGCTTCCGGAATTCCCGCATTGCATCGGCCTGATCTGCGCCCCCCAGGCACGTGCGGAAGGCGATGTGATCACCAACGTACGCCTGCGCTGGCCGGTAGCGAATTTCAAGGTGATGCACGTACACGTGCAAGGCGAGCAATGCCCGTCCGACGTGGTCGCCGCCATCCGTGCGATGGATGCCGACCCGGATGTCGACGTAATCATCGTCGCCAGGGGCGGCGGCGCCTTCGAAGATCTCATCGGATTCTCCGACGAAGGTGTGGTGCGAGCCGCCGCGGCGGCACAGACCCCTTTGATCTCGGCCATCGGACATGAGGATGACTGGACCCTGCTCGACTTGGTAGCCGACCTGCGCGCCTCCACCCCTACCGACGCCGCCAAGAAAGTGGTGCCTGACGTCAATGAGCAGACACAACTGATCAACGTGCATCTGCAACGCATGCGCATGCGCATCGACGCGACGATCGCCAACGAGATGCGACTGGTCGAAGGCTACGCGAACAGGCCAAGCCTGACACAGCCGCTGACCATGCTGGAACCGCATCAACGGTTCCTCGATGACGCCCGGAACCGTATGCGCATCGGACTGACCCGCATTCTCGACGACGCCAGCCTGACCATCGAACGCTCACGCGCATCCCTGACGGCCCTCAGCCCGCAATCCACCCTCAACCGCGGCTATGCGGTGATCCAAAGCGCCGACGGGCATGTGATCGACGACGCGAACAACGTCAAACCCGGGGACGAGCTCACCATGACCCTGAAGCACGGCATGGTCGTCTCCGAAGTCAAAACCGCGACTACAGCAAGGAGTCAACATGACCAGTGAAACCAGCACCCCGGCCTCCAGCCTCACCGACAAGGAACGCGAGGCCATCGAGCAGATGCCTTATGAAGAGGCGCGCGACAAACTCATCCAAGCCGTCCAGGCGCTGGAAGCCGGCGGCCTTAACCTCGATCAGTCCATGCGCCAATGGGAAATCGGCGAGGCCCTTGCCAAGCGGGCGCAGAGCCTGCTGGGCGAGGTTCGAGCCAAGCTTGACGCAGCCCAGGCCGAACAGGCCACGGCCGCGAATACCGCAGGAACTCAGGACAACCTGTCCTGAACTAGCTGATCTGCACCGTCGCCAGCAGGGCCTTGTGGTCGGAGCCGTCAATCTTCTCCGACTTCACCTGCCCCGCCAACATGCCGGAGTCGAGCACGATGTGATCGATTCCGGCGAAGGTCGGCACATAATCAATATCCGCAGGCCATGAGAACACGAACCCGCCTGCCGCCTGCCTGGACGCATCGATGAAACGATTCCCAAGAAAATCCCTGAACGGCGTATGGTCGTAGGTGGCATTGAAATCACCCATGAAAATGTACCGGGTATCAGTATTGAATTTCATACGGGCCAGTTCATCCAGGGATCGCCTCCACTGCTGCCAGCGGCTTCGGGTCGGCGAAGTGGTGTGCACGGAAACGAAACGGACGGGCGTGGTGCCGCCGTTGAAGCTCACCGTGCCACCCGGCATGAACGAAGCGCTGGAATCCACATCATCATCCGCAGGGTCGCCAAGCGGGGTCGCCGACCACAAACCGTTGCCGTAGACGCCATCCGAACTGGAAACCTGCGAATATGGCAGATAGTCGGCGATGCCGGCCCTGTTCAACGCATCCACGAAATCATCCGTGGTCTCCTGCAGGGCAAGCACTTCCACATGCTCGCTTTTCACCAAGTCGACTATCTCCTGCGCATCGGCACGTCCTTTATATACGTTGCATGTCATCAGACGGGCATACCCGTCATCCGTGTTCATGGAAGCGCCGGAAACCGCGGCAATCGCGGCGCGAGGCAGTTTCGTCTGATTGTAGAAGAACGGATACTGCCACCATATCTGCAATCCGATTGCTGCGATCGCCATGATTGCGGCAAAGCCACGTCTCGAAATCACGGCAAGAACCAAAGCGACGATGGCAAGAAGGGCGAACCACGGTACCAATGACACGACGACCGGCATATAGGGCCACGCCTGAATCGATTCCGGAAGAATGTGCGTAGCCGTGCCGAGCAGGGACGCAAGTGCGAACACCCAGGCCAGCATGCCGAAAATACAGTTGCGCACATGGTGCGACCTACGACCATTCACCAGCCGAATCGGTTGGACCGGTCCGGCTGATCGGGTCGTACGTGATTTCGCTGCCTGAGCCATAGTTCCTCCTTGCGCGCGGCATGATGTCATGGATGCCAGCCGATGACGGCGCGAACACAAGCCGCGCAACGCCCCTACCCTACCGCATCGCGAAAGAAATCTCGCCCGTATTCACCGCCTTTGCACATGCCACGTCCGTAAGGTGTGTAGAATATATCTTCGTTGCCTCAGTAGCTCAGTGGATAGAGCACTTCTCTCCTAAAGAAGGTGTCGTAGGTTCGATTCCTATCTGGGGCACTGTGTTTTGTTCGTAAAGCGATGCCATGCCGTCTGATCGTAGCGGATGGCATGGCATCGCTTTCAGCCAAGTCAGTCAGCTGTTCCCAATTCAGCGTGCATTCTCCTTTCAACATGATTGCACCATCTTCCTTGTGATCATCAATTAGGCAAGAACCGGCAGCACAATCGCCGAAGGCATTTCTGAACCCATATATATGGTCTGGACGGCCTTGTCTGCACCGGTCTGCTCACTCCATAGTCCGGCACGATTGGTATGCACCGAATATTGTGGAAAATCCGATGATGCGATATCGCAACGAATTCGCGATCCGGCAGGCACCTTCCAGCATATGTCCCACATCTCTACGCTCACCTTGCGTATATCACTAGGCGTGTAGGGTTCCGCATCCGGCGTATCGAGCGCAATGGTGGTGATGGAACCGCGGTAGTTGCGTGCCGTACCATCCGGGTCGACGCACATCAGTTTGGCAGTGAACGCCGTATCGGAAGCAGTGGAGGATATGTAAAGTTCCACTCTGATAGCTCCCTGAATATGCACATCCTGTTCAAATGGTGCTGTGAGAAAACTGAGCACATCGGCACGGTAACCCGGTTTCGGCTGAATGCGAGCGCCAATTTCCTGCATCGTGGTCAACAAGGCCTCACCACCACGAGTTGCGACAGGATTGGCCGGATCATAGTTGTACTGCAATGCTTCCATCTTCGCTTTCGGCCGATCGACAAGGGCGTGTGCGTTCTGATCGGATTCGTCACCGGACAAGGCGAAGAACAATCGGCGCTCTTCGACGTCATCGGCTGATAGCGGCCATTGCGTTACGGTGTGCCAGGAATCATCACCGACCTCGTAGTATTCAACCTTACGTTCCGGAATCCGATGCTGTTTGAGGGTCAGATCGAACCATTCCAGTGCTGCAGGCACCTCGGTGGCATTGAGGTTTGCGGGCTCGAGCCCTTCAAGAGGATTATTGAAATAATGGTTCCAACAGCCGATACGCAACCAAGAGTGTTTCTTGATATCGGGGTCGAGAGAGGCATAGCCGGTAAGCGCACTGCCGAGATGATGATCAAACCATCCCTCATTGATGAACATTGGAACCTTCACGTTGGAAGGAATCTTTTTGAGCAGCCCCCAAAAACCTTCATCCCAGTAGGAATCAGTCCCTTTTGGATGACTGATCCAGTCGCGATACCAGTCGAGACGGCCTCCCCACATATCCTCATCCACGGTCATTTGCGGCAGATGCAACGAGGACTTGAGATAGTCGGCGTTAACGGGATGCCCGGCGTTCTGCATGGCCCATGCAGTAAGCACGTCGCAACGGAATGAGCCTTTCTGATAGGCGGAAGAGAATCGGTCGGTGCCATAATGGTTCGCACAGATGGATGCCACCTTGGATGTGGCGATGTCGGCCACGACCCAGCAGGTCAGGGATAGGTATGAAGTACCCCACAGGCCAATGGTCTCGACCCAATCCTGCGTTTCCAACCAGGCAAGCAAATCAGCACCGTCATTGCGTTCATTGATATTCGGCTCCCATGTTCCGCCGGATGTATAGGTGCCACGACACCATTCGCATACCATGGCATAACCGCGTTTAGTAAGCTCTTCACCATGCAACCTCCATAAATCGACTTGCTGCGGGTAGGGGCAACGCACCACGATGGTCGGATATGGTCCTTTCATGACAGGCGTGTAGATATCAGTGGTCAGTTCCACGCCATCGCGGCAGGAGACCGTGACGGTCCGCATGGTTCCGGACGCATATTTCGGCGGGAACCCTGAGCTGTTATATTGGTTGCGAATATTTTCCAGATACTTCTTGAGAAACTCATCTGCGTCACTCATTGTTTGGCTCCTTGTGTCTGTGTTATTGTTCGGAATTGTTCTTGGCCGCCTTCATCGGGCGCAGTTTGTACGCAGCTATTGCGCAGACAGCAGCTACCATGTAGAAGACGACATTGGAGATGAGCGACGGCATATACGAACCAGCAGTATCGAACACCGTCCCGTGGATGGTGTTGGCGACTGCTGATGCAATGCCGCCTCCGACGGAGATAACGCTTAGAATCATGGGGTAATCCTTCAGCCCAAAGAACTGACGGATCATCCAAGGAAGGGATACCAACACCACTCCCTGGCCGATACCCGCAAGGAAGCCGGCAACCGTGGCTACCACTGGCACACTGGTAATCGCCATGAGACCCCAGCCGCACAGTCCAAGTGACGCATACAAGGCGATGACCACCTCGGTTTTCACACGGTCGAGCAGGATGCCGATAGTCGCCTTGCCGACGGCCGCACCGAGCATGATTCCGGAAACGACCAGAGACCCTTGTTCCAAAGTCAGGCCGCGTGCAACTTCCATACCGGAAACGTGCTGCACAAGCGCCGCAACGGACTGCAGCAGCACGGCAAGAATAACCAACAACGCGAAGGAACGGGTCTTCGCTGCCTGTTTGAGCGACAGACCCGGCAGCTCGCCGTCCTGTTCGGTCTTGGCAGCATCGGCATTGACGGTATGTCCATAGGCGCATTCGCCTTTATCTTGGTCGGGATGGAATTTGAAAGCGAACATCGCAAAGGGCAGAATGCATATGGCCAGAACAAGTGCGGTAACACGGTATGAAGTGCGCCAACCGAAATTCGTAATCCAGGAAGAAACAACCGGATTAAATACCATGCCGCCGATGCCGCTGACGCCCAGCGCAATGCCCATAGCCAGTCCCAGCTTATCCTCGAACCAGTTGGCGAGTAGCACACTCGGCGCCAGAGTGATCGGAATAACGTAGGCGACACCCATCAACGCGAAAGAGATGTAGAACTGCCACAGCTGGGTGAAGAATGACTGTGCGAGAAACAAAAGAGAACACACCACCACGCATACGGAAATTAGGACACGTGAGTCGATACGTTTCATGATGTTGCCTGCAAGTAGCGTGGTCGGCATGGCGGCGATGGCCATAATTGATGCGGCCAGCGCGATCTGGGTGCGGGAAATCCCCAATTCGTCGCATAGCGGTGTGTAATACAGGCCCATCGTGTTCACGATGAAGCCAAAACCCACGAAGGAGAGCACGCAGCATCCGGCGAAGACCAACCATGGTCTCCAGTTAGCTCGTTGTTGGGTTGACATTCGAACCTCCATGTTCGTTGTAATTCCGACATTGGAATACATGCTTCTTTCTCAGGGAAAGGCACCGTTTCACATTAGTAAGTAAGTAGTTACTTACCTATGTAGAATCAATATATCACCAAAGACGGAGGTGTCAACAGCGCGTGTCCCATGGTTTTCTCTATCGGATATGCTGAAATGTGCGAAACGTAACCTGCGGCGTCGCAACGAAAGGGATTGCATTGAGGAAACAGAGCAGCGAGCGGATTGACGAGATCGTGCGGGTCGCAACCGAAGTCATCGGTGAACGAGGTTTTTTCGGCATGACCATCCAGGAAGTTGCCGATCGTACGGGACTCAGCCAGGCAGGCGTACTCAAGCATGTAAAGAACAAACGGAACCTATTGGATCTGGTATTGCGGCAATATGACTTCAGCGAGGATGAGAACAGCTCAAACAACTATCTCATCCGCAAGCTTAACCTCTCAAAGGAAGAACTTTCCAAGCATCCAGCACTGATGCCGGAATGGTATCGGGAAATCGCGCGGTTCAACGAGGAGAACCCTTATCAGACCCGCGCATATCTGGTGTTGCGGGCAGAAGCATTGGACGAGTCGCATCCGGCACATGAATATTTCGCGCATCGAGGCCAACGTCTGCGCAAGCAGGTCGAACAAGTCCCTTGGAAGCTACCTCCGGAGTATTCGAAGCCTGAGCAGGTAGGCCTTCTCTCCATGGCGATCGGATCGGCAATGGAAGGCCTCGAGTCACGCTGGCTGGGCGAGCCTGACATTGATTTTCTGCAGACATGGACAGCATATGAGGATATTCTTTTCCCGCTCCCCCACTGGGAAGGATACCGCTGACGGTATCACAAAGCCTCGGATGCCGGGAGACGAATAATACAAACGATGCAAGCCGATTCGTCCTGTTTCTCATAAGTCCTGCTTATAGTCTTGCCGCTGGAATCCGTATAGCAGAGAGGCATTTCGCCCAAAAGTTTCCGATAGCATGGCCATCGTCGTAAAAAGCCAGTATCCGCCTTGAGAGAAAAGAGAACGAATGTCTCAGACCACCATCGCCAAACGTGCTGTTGCCATGTTCGCCGTCGCTACCGCAGTATTCTCGCTGGCCGCCTGCGGTGCCAACTCATCCGATAAAAACACCTCGTCTTCCAACGATGTTCAAATTATCAACATTGCAGGAGTGACCGGCAAGAAACCGTACACCTATGTTGATGGCGATAATTACACTGGATACGATTTCGAGTTGCTGAAAAAAATTGATGAGAAGCTCCCTCAATACGAGTTCAAATACACGGCCCTTGCACAGGACGCTCTTCTCACTGGCCTGCAAAGCGGTAAGTATGACGCAGCCACCTGCTCCTTCTACGGTACGGCCGAGCGCTTCAAAACTTTCGACTATTCTGAGAATCCGACCGGTCTGAGCGACGCTCGTCTGATCATCCGATCCGACGAGAAGGATATCAACTCGCTGGAAGACTTAGCGAAGTCCGGCAAGAAGCTTGCCCCCATCCCAACCGATGATGCCCGCTATACACTGATTAGCCAGTACAACGAAGAACATCCGAACAACAAGATCGAGTTCGAAGGTGCGACGGAGAAATCCGCCACCGTCGCCGATGTTCTCAAGGCGGTCGGTGCTGGCAAATATGATGCGGCCATCTATCCGTACACCTCATTCCAGAGTATCAAGGATGAGCTGGACCTCGACCTGACCACCACTGATTCCATCGGCTTGTTCCCAACCGTGTTCCTGTATCACAAGGGCGACAGCACCGCCAAGCTCCGCAAAGATATCGATAAGGTGCTGGACGATTTCCGTCAGGATGGCACGCTATCCAAGCTTTCCGAAAAATGGTATGGCGAAGATGTGTTTAGCCTTCCCGGCGCAGACAAGGTGGACAGCGTCATCTACTGGGAGTGACGTTCTCACTCACGGAGAAACAGCTCGCCGTAGACCGTTAGGCTTTGCGGCGGGCATTGACTTTTATGACTCATTTGCGTTAACAAACGATTGGCGGGAACCATGAAGGTGGCCATTCTTTCGGCGGGTAATACCGGTCTCGCCGCGGCTCTGCATTTACAGTCCCTTGGATACGATCCGATGGTATATACACGTGACGAAGCTAAGCTGGCTGCGTTGCGCGACGGGTCCATAGTGTCGGCTGGCTCGATGGAAGGTATCTGGAACATCGACGCCAGCAACGAATTGGATGAAGTTCTATCTAATGCCGACTTCATCGTTATATGCACATGGGCAAATGCCCACAATGACATATTTGAGAGGATCCGTGATTGGGCCCGTACGCACGTTGACCCTATTCGAATCATCATATTCAACGGCAATTGGGGGGCATATGAGGCATTCCAGACGTTCTCGGATGGTCAGGTGATTCAGCCGAGTCGCCTGACCATCGCCGAAACCGCCGGCATGCCTTATGTGGCCGAGCTGTCTTTCGATGGCAAAAGCTCGGACAACGGTATCTCGCTGGAAATCAAAGGAATCAAAACATCCATCGAAGTGTCCTATGCAATAGACCATGATGACGCCAACATATTAAGGAAATTCCTGCACCGCGCTTACAGGGAGGTACACCATTGTGATACTGTGTTCACCTCATCGCTGATGGCTCCGAATCCCATCATTCATGCCCCCCTGTGTCTTTTGAACATGACGAAAATCGAGATGGGATCTGACTACCGTATATTGTCTGAGGGGTTCACCGAGCGCATGGAAAATCTTGTACGTCATATCGATGACGAACGTCATGCACTAGCCGACGCCTTGGGCAGCTCATACACACCTATAGTGAAGCAGCTCAACAGCTTCTGGGGAAGCGACTATGGCACACTCTTGCAGTTGTTCCAGTCGAATTCCGTCTATTCGACGCTCCACGGTCCGAAAGATGTACGACACCGTTTCATTCAAGAAGATCTTCCCTACGGAATTAAGCCAATCGTGGATTTGGGACGTCTGCTCAACGTACCGGTAACGGCATGCAGTGCATTGCTGACCCTTTACGAAGACTATCTCGGTAGACCATTCAATGGCCCCATCTTCAACAAATCCATAGTGGACAAGTTGCGCCAGCCTTCAGCCAATCTTTCATAGACAGCCTCAATGTGGTCAACCATGGGAAGGGATATGATGTCAATTAACGTCAGCGACGTCGTCAAAAGTTTTAACGGGAACACCATCCTAAAATCTGTTTCATTTACTCAAGAAAAAGGGAAGGTGTTTTCCATCATTGGACCAAGCGGATCCGGAAAGACAACACTGTTGCGTTGCTTGAATTTCCTTGAGCGGGCTGATTCCGGCACGATCAATCTGAATGGAAAGACCGTAGACCTCGCCACGAAGGACCATAGAGACATAGCCTACGTGCGTGGCGCAACCGCTATGGTGTTTCAGTCATACAATCTATTCGCCAATCTGACCGCGTTGCAGAATGTCACCGAAGCGCTGATTTACGCAAAGAAGATGCCGAAAAAGGAAGCCAAGCAATATGGTCTTGAACTTCTTGGCAAGGTAGGCCTTGCCAAGAAATCTAACTCATACCCCAAGGAACTGTCCGGCGGACAGAGACAACGCGTAGGTATCGCGCGCGCAATCGCAGTGAATCCTGACCTGCTTTTGCTGGACGAACCCACCAGCGCCTTGGACCCTGAACTTGTAGGCGAAGTGGAACGGGTTATCGAACAACTGGCGGCGGAGGGGCGCACCATGCTGGTCGTCACCCATGAAATGGCACTAGCACGCCGGATCTCATCCAAAATCATCTTCATGGAGGACGGTTCTATTGTCGAACAAGGGTCCCCTGAACAACTGTTCGACCATCCCGAGCAACAACGCACCAAGGAATTCCTCAGACGCTACCGTGGTGAGGACTGAATAATGAATACGTACTTTAATCTATCCGCATTCTTTAATGCCTTTCCCATTCTGCTGGCACGATTGCCATACACCTTAGGCATCGTTCTAGCGTCGGTCTTGATTGGCATGTTCATCGGTACATTACTCACGTGTCTAGGCCGGATCCACAATCGCATGGCCAAAACGTTGATTACGGCATATGTGTGGCTGATGCGCGGTACACCATTACTGTTGCTTCTGTTCATTTCCTATTACGGCTTGCCGATGTTGCTTTCCGCCTCTGGTGTCGACATCAATTCAAGTGACCCGCTAATCTTCGCATTGATCGCCTTTTCTCTAAGCCTATCCGCTTTCTTCGAAGAGACGCTGCGTGCTGGATTCGATGCCATCGACAACGGCCAGCTGCAGGCGGCCCAGTCCCTTTCGCTACCGAAACTGACATACTATCGACGAATCATCATCCCCCAGGCATTGATTAACAGCCTCCCTAATTTCGCCAGTCTTCTAATCACCGCCATCAAACAGTCCTCAATTTTGTTCACCATCGGCATCATGGACATATATGAGAAAGCCATCACTTTGTCCGCAGAAGATTTTGGCCTGTGGCAGTTAGAGATATTCCTCGCACTCATGCTGATTTATTGGATTCTCGCTGTGATCATTGACAAAGCGACCACACTGATTTACTCCGTCTCTCTGAAAAAGGTGGCCTGACATGACATTTGATATGCAGTACGCCCTCGAACATTTTACCGATATCCTTCAGGCCGCACCCGTTGCAATCTGGGTCACCGTTTTTTCAGCATTCCTGGGATTGCTCGGTGGCGCCATCTTCTGCACAATCCGGCTCAATAGCATTCCCCTGCTAAGTACAATCATCGGCCTGCTTGTATCACTGATTCGCTCTACGCCCATTCTTGTACAGCTCTATGTAGTTTGTTATGGAATGCCCCGCATCACGGCCTTGCTCCATCACGATCCCAAACTGGCTGCAAATGTAAACATCTACCCGAATACCGTTGCAATCGTAACGTTCTCGCTTTACGCCAGCGTGTATTTCTGTGAAATTTTCAGGGGAGCATATTACACGGTAGATGAAGGCCAGCGCGAGGCAATCAGGTCACTGAATCTACCACCACTACATGCGTTACTGCGAATTGTCGTGCCCCAAGCAGCTATCAACGCAGTACCTAATCTGTCCAATTCGATGATAGATATGCTGAAGAATACCTCTTTGCTGTATACCATCTCGGTGATGGATATCATGGCACGAGCCACGATAATCGGTTCGGAGAGCTTCAGATTTATCGAAATATACACGGATGCATTCATCGTGTATGTAGGAATAGCGATTGTGCTATTCGCATTGTTTGCTCTACTTGAACACACGTTGAAGAAAATGGTCCCCATTGCGGCATAGCCAGCGCGCAATGATCCGAAGTAGCAGATTGCAAAGCCGTCTTCCATCCGAGGTCACTTGCCATCCCACGAAAAACCACTCGAACCACACACCCTGCAGTATGAGAATTCCTTAACTACCGCTGACGCCTCCTCGACAGCTACTCTCCCAAGGGATAGCCACCACACATAGCACCTTGTCGTCCAACCCACCTTGCGTAGCTTGCAATCGACGGATGACGTTTTTTTGTGGTTCTCTCAGTCATCCAGCACTTTGATGGGATAGCCAGCACATTAGAATCAGCCAATTGCGGTCTGTCCTTCGCATCGCAGGCATTGGCACGATTCATGATCGGCAGGACCTAACTCATCACAGACTGCATTATCATCCGAATAGCAAAAATCCCGAGGAGCCATGCTCAACTCGGGATTATAAAGAGTAAACGCGGCGACGCGCTACTCTCCCACACTCTTCCGAGTGCAGTACCATCGCCGTACTAGGCCTTAGCTTCCGGGTTCGGAATGGGACCGGGCGTTTCACCTAGGCTCTGATCGCCGCAAGAAGAAAGAATACGCGAATCAAGTCTGATTGCCAAATCACGGCGTGTCGCGCACCACAAGACACTCCACAGGCAACAAGCCGTGGCAGAATAAAATCCTTCAAGACGACTTCAATCACTCACGTCAATCCTTTGACACGCCGAAATCAGAAAACGTTTTCCGTTGAAAGGAAAAACGTGCTATCGTTCTAGTCAGTTCAACAACAGCCCGTTGAACCGAAAAAATAGTCAGGCAATGGAGGCTTGCATATGAGCGTTCGCGAACACATCACCGGAGTCGGTCACGTCGGTATTCCCACCAATGATCTCGAAGGCACCATCGCGTACTACGAGAAGCTCGGCTTCGAATGTGAAGGCATTTACCCGAACGGCGAAGACCGCTGCACGTTCCTGCATCTGAACAATCTCACACTGGAGGTGTGGACCATGGATCAGCCGGCGAACGCGACCGGCGCGATCAATCATTTCGCACTTGACGTCACCGACATCGACAAGGCGTTCGAGGAAGCCGAGAAGCTGGGGCTGAACTTCGTGGAAGGTTCGGTGCAACATATCGATACATTCCACGAGAACGGCATCCGCTACTTCAACGTGCTCGGTCCGAACCACGAGACCATCGAATTCTGCCAAGTGCTATAAGACATTCCGGCCGCCACGGCGGCCGGAACACATACCACCCATAAACCGACCGATCAATACATAACCATCATCGAAATCCTTCGATGCGCGTCAAACGCAATGCGCATCGATCTCGTTGGCCTAAGCAAACGCGAATTGCGGGTTACGGCGACAAATCCACCGACATGTGGCACGCACGGTACCACACGCAAGGCGGAACAAGCGTATGCAACAACGTAGCCGTAACGTTCAGGGCCAACCCAAGCTTTACCACCGTTACGGTTGCACATCACAGAAGAAGAAGGCAACCATGACACGGCCAATCGATGCACAAACGATCGACGCCACCAGCCCCACCAGCCCCAACGCCTCCGCAGAACCTGCTTCCGACGGCGCACAGCCGAAAAAACAACGTTGGATTGAATTCCCCGACGGCTATCTCAACCGTACGCCGGTGCTGCAGTTCGCCATGACCTCGGTACTGTTCGCCATCTGGGCGATCGCTTCGAGCCTGAACGACATTCTCATCACCCAGTTCAAAGCCGTGTTCTCCTTGAGCGACCTCGCCACCGCCTTCGTGCAAAGCGCGTTCTACGGCGGCTACTTCCTCATCGCCATTCCGGCGTCGCTGTTCATCAAGAAGTTCAGCTACAAACTTGGCATCATCGCGGGCCTGAGCTTCTTCGCGATAGGTTGCTTCATCTTCTTCCCCGCCTCACGCCTGGTCACTTACGAAGTGTTCCTATTCGCCATCTTCGTGGAGGCAATCGGCCTGAGCTTCCTCGAAACCTCCGCCGACACGTATGCCACGCTGATGGGCCCGAAACGACTCGGCACCGTGCGTCTGAACATCGCACAGACCATGAACGCACTTGGCCTGATCACCGGCATCCTGCTCGGCAAATACCTCGTGTTCCAAGACTCCAACCTGCATGCGGCGATGGCGAAGATGGCTCCGGACGAGGCCAAGGCGTATGGCGCCGAACAACTCGCCCGCACACTGGAGCCCTACAAGTATCTGCTGATCGTGCTGGCTGTGCTGATCGTGCTGTTCGCCCTCACCAAGTTCCCGAAGTGCCGTCCGGCCGCCAACCCTCACGCCCCAGCCACCGAGAACAAGGTCAAGCTGAGCGAAACCCTGCGTTATCTGTTCCACAACCATCGCTTCCTTAAGGGCATCGGCGTGCAGTTCATCTACATCGGCGCACAGACCGGCATCTGGTCCTTCACCATCCGCCTTGCGCTCAATCAGGGCGGCAGCTCGATGACCGACCGCAAGGCCGCCGATTTCATGATCTTCAGCTACGTGGTCTTCTTCGTAGGCCGTCTGCTTGCCAGCTATCTGCTCTCCCGCTCCCGTGAGACCCGCGTACTCGCTACGTTCATGGCGCTTGGCTGCGTGTCACTGCTATGCGTCGCGTTCCTGCCGGGCATGGGCGCCGTGTGGGCCGCCGTGGCCGTAAGCCTGTTCCTAGGACCGGGATGGCCGACCATCTACGCCCGCACCCTGTCCACCGTCGAGGACCGCCGCCACACCGAAACCGCCGGCGCGATCATCGTGATGGCACTGGTCGGCGGCGCCGTGCTGCCGACCCTGCAAGGCGCCCTGTCCGATGCGGTCACCATGCAGTTCTCCTTCATCTTGCCGGCCATCGAGTTGCTGATCGTCGCCCTCTACTTCGTCTCCGAATTCAAGCGCGACAAGTACACGCCACAACAACTCGCCGTCATGGCCGCCACTGCGCAGCAAGGGGCCAAGTAAGTCCCACGACCGCAGGCACATTGCGGCATTTGAGCGGCGCGTTCAGGATATCGTCCCGAACGCGCCGCCGCCATCATTCGGCGACGTTCATGAGATAGAGTTACTGGCAACGAACGCCCATATGTCCCGAACGCCATTCGAACGAAAGAAGGCCGGCAATGATGATCGCTTCCTGCGGCTCGGTTACCGCACTCACTCTCGGCTTGCCGAATGCCACCGCCATTCCCGCCGAAAAAGCGAATCTTCCGAAAGGACTGTTCGCCGCGAAAGTGCCGATTTCCGCCAAGACGAAGCAACGCTTGGTCAACGACATCGAAGCGATTACGATGATTGCGCTGTTGCGCACCTCGAACACCTCGCTTGCACAGGGCTCACGCATTCCGGAAATACTGGTAATCGGTCTGCGACTGCACGGCAGAAACGCCACGATTCCGTCGGAAATCGTCGAACTGATTGCAGCGCAACGCAAGTCGGGCATCGTATTCGTCTGCGTGCACGACGCCGATTTCGAGGGTACGACGCGGCAGGAATGCGCATTTGCCATCCGTCGCGCACTGCCAGGTCGCGCCGGGCATACGCCGACATTCAATGTGTTTTCTTCGGCATGGGCTCCGGCCGGAGAGGCAATGCTATTAATCGACGACCCGTCAGTCGATTCGGTGGATGCGCTGTGGGAGTCGTTGTGTTCGCAGGTGATCTTCGAATCCTCCGACCCTACGAATCTGGACGCACGCATTGTGCGCCACACTCAGGTCGTGCAGTTGCAGGCCGATATCGACAAGCTCACGCGCGACCATCAGCGCGCCAAAAACCCCGAGCAACGCAATGAGATCTTCGCCAAGCTTCATAAGGCCAAGAAGCAGCTCGAGGCACTGAACGCACCACTGGTGCTCTGAGGTCAGAACCCCAATCTCGTGCGTCCGAACTGGTCAAGCCAGCGCAGAATCGCACCTTCGCGCAGGGCCCATGGGCAGATTTCGATCTCCTCGACGTCAAGTGCACGCATGATCTCATCAATCACCAGGCCACCGCCGACGATCTGATACGTGCGCTCCGGCGTGACGCCCGGCAATGCCACACGCTGATCAGGTGAAATCGAGGCAAGGCGAGGCAGCCAATCCTCAAGCTGAGCCCGGGTCATCACCGATGTGTCCACACGACCAGGCTGGCGCAGCACGGCACCAGCCAAGCGAGCCAATGAGCGAATCGTCTTGGACGTGCCGACCGCGTGCATCGGATGCTTCGATTTAGGGAACGCCTCGACCATCGGATCGAGGATCCTGCGAATCTGCTTGCGGGCCTTTTCAAGCTCCTGCGCATCGGCGACGCCGTTTTCCGGCAGGAATTCGCGGGTAACGCGGCCGGCGCCAGCAGGTACGCTCAGTGCCACGGTCGGGTCTTCATCGGAACCCATGGCCACTTCGAGCGATCCGCCACCGATGTCCAGAACGAGCAGGCGTCCGGCATCCCATCCATACCAGCGACGAGCGGCAAGGAAGGTAAGCCGTGCCTCATCGACGCCGGACAGCACGGTGACCGGCTGGCCGATAGTCTCCTCGATGCGGCGCAGAATCTTGCCGCCGTTAGGCGCTTCGCGCAATGCGGAGGTGGCAAGCACGAGCAGCTGGGTGATTTCATACTCTTCGGCAAGCTTCATCGCCTTTTGCACGGCCTCGAGCACGGCTTCGACGCCGGCCTTTCTGATAGTGCCATCTTCCTTGAGGTATTGCATCAGGCGGACAGTGCTCTTCACACTCGCCTCCGGCTCGGGCCGGGCTCCCGGGGCCGCATCAACGATAAGCATGTGCACCGTATTCGAACCGATATCGAGCACGCCGAGTCGTGTAGCGTGCGAGCGTAAATTCACCATGCCTCCATAGCATAGCAACTTAAGCGATTAAGTTCATGTGCGACATGCCCTCGCGATTCTTCCACCGCGCAACGGCCTCTCATATGCCAAACGGAAAGCCGTTTGCCCTCCAGCATTCAATCCGAAGCACCGGGCACATACACGACGGAAACCTCATCAATCAGACAAGTACGCTACCGGCACGCAGCCCGGCCACAAAATCGCCGAGACGCTTCAAGCCCTCGCGCAAAGCCTCGCGGGAGGCCGCATACGACAGACGCACATGCGTATCGGCCGTAGCCTCACCGAAGTCACGTCCCGGAGTCAACGCGATATGCGCCTCCTTCAGAGCACGTTCGCAGAACGTCCACGCATCCAGACCCGTATCGGAAATGTTGAAATACGCATAGAACGCACCATTCGGCTCGACCTCCAACGGCAAACCGATTTCAGCCAGACCGTCAACCACGATGCGCCGACGCTCCAGCAGCTCCTGACGGCGTTCCTCACACACAGCCAACGTTTCCGGCGTAAAGCACGCGAGCGCCGCATGCTGGGTGGGCGTATGCGCGCATAGGAAAAAATTGGTGGCAAGGTCATCCATGGCTTCAAGCGCATATTCAGGCACAACCATCCATCCCAAACGCCAGCCGGTCATGCCGAAGAACTTGGAGAAGCTCGAGCAGACAATGGCATCCGGATCGCATGCCAGCACGGATTTCACATCGGAACCGTCAGGTTCACGATCGGCCAGATCCAAGTAGGTCTCGTCGACGATACGCCATGCACCACGTTCACGAGCCAGCTCGCACACGGCCTTCAACGTGTCGAAGGCGATGGTGGTACCGGTCGGATTCGATGGCGAGGTGATCATCACGGCCTTGGTGCGTTCCGACCAGTATTCCCTGCATGATTCCGGCGTCAGATGGAATCGAGTGGCCGCACTGGTCGGCACATCCACGACTTTGCCGCCGAACGCGCGCACCAGTTCGCGATTGCACGGATAGGACGGGTCCGCAATCAACACCTCGTCACCCTCATTCACCGTCAGCGCAGCGGACAGCAGCAGTGCCGTGGATCCGCCTGCGGTGATCGCAATACGTTTCGGATCGACGTCGACGTGGTGACGCTCCCTGTAGAAGTCGGAAATCGCCTGACGCAGTTCCGGCAGACCCATCGCGGCGGTGTATGGCAGCGGGCGGCCATCGTACTGTTCACGCATCGCATCGCGCACCGCAGGTGGGGCGCCGAAATCCGGTTCGCCCAGACTCAGCTTGACCACGTCGGTGCCGGCCGCGATCATCTCATCGGCCATTGCGCCGAAAACCATGGCGCGGAACGGATTGGCTATTTGCGCACGGTGCGATATCCGCGGCAACGAGGCAGCGGTAACAACGGTTCGTGCGATATCTTCAGCGTTTCCCATATCTTGGTTCTAACGGCGAGACACGACAAGCCAACCCTTTTTCGTGGTAGTCGCCCACATAATGCGCAGGAATTCCTCAAACATCGGGACTGCCTGGCCTACCGTCTTCTACGTCATCATCCCCTACGGCATCATCCCCGACGGCATCGTTAACGTCGCCGGCATCGGCCATGATCTCGCGATATAGCCGTTCGAGTCGCTCCTCACGCACCTTCTTGCCGAGCTCGCATTCCCATACGACAATCACCCGCCAACCCATCGCCTCAAGTTCGGCATGCTGCTTGGCGTCGCGATCACGGTTGCGCAGCAGTTTCGCGCTCCAGAACTCCACGTTCGACTTCGGCATGGCATGCTTCGTACAATCTTCATGCATATGCCAGAAGCATCCGTTGACGAACACGACGGTATGGTACTTCGGCAACACCACGTCAGGGTGCCCTGGATAGCGCTTGTCGTTCTTACGGAATCGCAGGCCCTTGGCGAACAGGAAACTACGCACGAGCGTTTCGATCGACGTGTCCTTGCCCCGAATATGCGACATGATGTAGCTTCGGGTGCCACGTTCGTACTTTTCGACTCTTTTTCCCGCCACGGCCCCATTATGGCAAAAGACCCAGGATCATTCGGCGTAATCTGGTACATAGCAACGCAATCTGGCAAATCAGACGGGTTCAAGGAGGACTCTTATGGCACAAGTGAACGTGGCCATTCTCGGCGCAGGCCGAATTGCGCAGAGCATGGCCGAAACATTGGTGAAGATGGCGGCCGATCCGCGTTATACGGATCTGGTCTCGCCGTATGCGGTCGCGGCACGCGACGGCGAGCGTGCAGCCACCTTTGCCGCACAGTACGGCTTCCCTGTTTCGTATGGCTCGTATGAGGAGCTTGCCGCCGATCCGAATGTGAATCTGGTCTATATCGCGACCCCGCATAACCTGCATGCCGAACAGGCCATATTGTGCATGAGGGCGGGTAAGGGAGTACTGGTCGAGAAGGCGTTTGGCGCGAATGCAGCCCAGACCCGCGCAATGCTCGATGCATCGCGTGAGACCGGCATGTTGTGTGCCGAGGCAATCTGGACGCGCTATATGCCCTCACGTACAATGATCGATGACATTCTCGCCTCCGGCACCATCGGCGAAGTGACGGCCATCAACGCCAATCTGTGCTACCCCACCACGGCGAAGGCGCGCATCACCGATCCGGCTTTGGCCGGCGGCGCATTATTGGATGTTGGCGTATATCCGATCAACTTCATCGACATGATCATGCACAATGCGCCGATTGCGCGCGTGGAGTCGTCGATGCGAGCGTATGAGACCGGCGTGGATGCCCATAATTCCATGACATTCTATTATGAGAATGGCGTAATGGCCACGGCGCAAAGCTCCATTCTGTGTCATTCGGACCGTATGGGCGCCGTTTGGGGCACGGACGGCTATCTGACCTGCGAGAACATCAACAACGTCGCCTCAATCGACGTGCATGACGGCAATCATCAGATCAAGGCCCACTATGACGTTCCGCCACAGCTAACGGGCTACGAGTACGAGGTTGCAGCCTCCGCACAGGCCATGCTTGATGGTCACCGCGAATGCGAGGCCATGCCCCACGCTGACACCCTACGCATCATGGAACTCATGGATTCGCTACGTGCCGACTGGGGCCTGACGTATCCATTCGAAGCTTAGCAATACCCCCTAAAACACTATCTCGCCGCCGCGTGAGCACTTTGCCTCATATGAGAAGCAACCCGTAAGCAGGCATTGACGAAAAGTGCCGATTTTCCGCGCTTTTCATTTTTCCCAAAACGCAGGCAACGCAACTCTTGCTCACACAGCGGCGAGATAGTGTTTTAGGGGGTATGTGGTCATCACGACAACAGGCGGCTACCGTTTGCCGTTACCTTCAATAGCGGCCATGACAGCCAGAATGCATGTCACCGAATACGCCCGGGCATGCCCCGAATGATTCGGAAGACGCGGCCTCTCCTGGTTTTTGCACTGAATATGATGAGCCGCCGCACATGTCGGTACGCATATTCTTTCCTCCCCGTTGTATCCTGGTCCTGATTTCCTCTGACGAAGATGAGAGAGAGCATGACCGAAGCAACACCAGCCAAGCAACAACCACGCAACATCATCAACGTTGTAGGCGCAGCCATCGTCCGCAACGGTAAGGTGCTGTGCGCTCAACGTGGCGAAGGCAAGTCGCTGGCCGGTTTCTGGGAATTCCCCGGAGGCAAGATCGAACCGCACGAAACCGCGCGCGAGGCATTGCATCGTGAGATCGAAGAGGAGTTGCTGTGCGAGGTCGAGGTTGCAGATGAAGTGTGCACATCCTCCTACGATTACGACTTCGGCACCGTTGTGCTTACCTCGTTCGTCTGCTATCTGCTGAACGGCACCCCTCGACTGACGGAACACCATGAAATCCGTTGGCTTTCGCCAGATGAGATGCTCACGTTGGATTGGGCGCCCGCCGACCGCGAAGCGGTGCAACTGATCTGTGCGATGGATTTCACAAGAAAGTGACGGCAGACGATGGCGGACGATGGCTGGCAGCAGAATTCTTCTCTGATCGAATCGCTTCTTTCGGGTTTCGTGGAAAAGAAAGACGATGTCGATCCACAATACGAGCCGATGCTGATCGCGAACCATGATGGCAGGACCATGGAATATGCGATCAAGGATGAACTTGGCCGCAGTCAGAATTTCGACATGTCCGTTGCCTTCGTCAGTCAGGGCGCCTTGCAGACGCTGAAGCAGAATTTCCTTGATTTTGCCGACAGCAACGACCATCGGTCCGGCAGAATCATCACGTCTACCTTCAACTACTTTAACTCCCCGAAGGCTTTCGCCGAACTACTGAAGCTACAGCAGGAAACAGGCATCCAAGTACGGATCTGGCAGCCCGGTCAGACCGACGAGACCGAAAACACCGCCGATTTCCCATATCATCCAAAGGGTTATGTCTTTCACCATTCGGATGATGACGAACCGCTCTACTCCACATACATCGGCAGCTCCAATCTCACCATCAACGCGCTGAATTCCAATCGTGAATGGAATCTGAGAGTCGCAACCACCGATACCAGCGGCCTGGCCGAACAGCTCACTGCTGAAATCAACTCCCAGATCAGCGAATCGAAGCCACTCACCGACGCATGGCTCAAACTGTATGAGGAGGATTTCAAAAGGTACGCGCCACCGCGCCGACCAAATCGCAGGCAGACACAGGATGCAGGAACCATCACGCCGAATGCCATGCAAGTCGAAGCGTTGATGAATCTTGCGCAACTGCGCAAACAGGGCGAAAGCCGAGCAATCATCATTTCCGCGACCGGCACCGGCAAAACATACCTATCCGCATTTGACGTCCGTCAATTCAAGCCAAAACGCATGTTGTACATTGCACAGCAGGAACAAATCCTGAAAAAGGCCAAGGAATCATATCAGAAAGTACTCGGTTGCCCCGCTAAGGAACTCGGCCTGTTTTCCGGCATCAGCAAGGAACACGATCGCAAATACCTGTTCGCGACCGTACAGACGATGTCCCGCCCGGAAGTGCTTGTGCAGTTCGGCAAAGACGATTTCGATTACATTCTGATCGATGAAGTACACCATGCGGCAGCTGACTCGTACAAACGAATCATCGACTACTTCACCCCGGATTTCATGCTCGGTATGACCGCAACGCCGGAACGTACCGACGGAGCCAATATCTTCGAGCTATTCGGCAACAACGTGGCGTATGAGATCCGTTTGCAGCGGGCGCTTGAAGAGAACATGCTCTGCCCGTTTCATTATTACGGGGTTCACGAGTACATTCAGGAAGCCCCGAACGGCAGATTGCTCGGCAAGCAGATCAAGGCGAGCGACTGGACTGAGCAGGAACGCAACGATCTGTCTCATTGGCTCGAGGAGCTCACCAGCCCAAGCCGCGTGCGCTATATCATCGACAAAATCCAGTTGTACGGCGAAGCCGGCACCGACGTGCAAGGTCTGGTCTTCTGCAGTCGGCGCGAAGAGGCGAAGCGCCTGTCCGCTTTGTTCAATCAGCAGATCAACCAACAGGCGGAACGTCCGTATCGCACAAAGGCGATTACCGGCGAACATCCCCAAGCGGAGCGTGATCTTGCCGTTGAACAACTGGAGAATGGCGAGCTGGATTACATTTTCACGGTCGACCTGTTCAATGAAGGTGTGGATATTCCGCATATCAACCAGATTGTGATGCTCCGGCAGACCCAGTCGAGCATCATCTTCACGCAACAGCTTGGACGCGGACTGCGTAAGGCAAGCGGCAAGGATTCGGTTGTCGTCATTGATTTCATCGGCAATTATGCGAATAACTATCTGATTCCGATCGCACTGTATGGCAATACCGGCGATCGCGACGTCGCCCGTAAGAACCTGCAGCGCGAGACGATCGGCATTTCTTCGATCAGTTTCGACAAGATCGCCCGCGAGCGCGTGCTGGCTTCGCTCGATACCGCCGACTTGTCGAATATGCAGTTGCTCAGCCGTCAATACCAGCAGATGCGGTATGAGCTGGGTCGCATTCCGATGCTCATGGATATCGCACGACGTGACGCTTCGCTGGTATACACCATGGCTGCAAAGAATGATGATTACCTATCGTTTGTACGTTCTCGCGAAAAGAGCCTTTCTCGCGGCAGGCATGCGACTGCTTCGTATCTGGAACAACTTGAGCCGACTTCCGAGGTGCACAATGGCATGTTGAAGATGCTGACCGCCACGCAACTTCGTGGATTGCGACCTCACGAGCTGCTGATTTTGGCGGTACTGTGCGGATTGGATTGGAATGCGATTGATCCCGAATGCAGCGAGCGGTCGTCTACAGCGTTTCATTCCGCCAAGACTTTGGATTCGTTGGGCATTGCCGATCTCCAGAAGCTACTGCCCGAGCTTTTTCCTGGCGCCGATAATAGCGAACTGCAGTGGCGGTCCGCATTGGCAACACTTGACTACTCATATTTCATTGCCGCGAACAGCCAGCGTTTTGGGAAGACTCCGTTCATTACCGTCGACAATGGCGAGCGTTGCAGACTCTCTGATGTATTTGTTGAACAACTGGACAATCCGACATTCAACCTGTTCTTTGAGGACACCGTCAAAGCCGGTCTGTGTAACGCACTGACTCTGGAACGGAACGCGGTGAAGCATCGAATCGCGCAAAATCATGGATTTATCTATGGCGAGAAATACAGCGTCTTCGATGTGATGCGGCTGTGTGGCTGGCAAGCCGAGCAGGTGCCGCAGAACGTCGGCGGCTACAAGCTTGACTCTCTCACCAATACGTTGCCGATCTTCATCAAGTACGAGGCGAGTCAATATGGTGATCGTTTTCTTGACTCCGGTGAAATCGAATGGTTCAGCAAAAACAACCGGTCGTTGAAATCCAACGAATTCCGGTGGCTGCTTGATGGAACCGAATGCCCTCTGACATGGCAGGATCGCCACTTTGTGCCGATCTTCATCCGGCGCAAGGCAGAGGAAAAAGAGACTTCATACTACTTTGTCGGCAATGCGGCGTCATTGCATGATGTACGCGAATCCGTCAATGTCGGTGAGGATGGCAAGGAATCCAAGGTAGTCATCTCCACGCTCAAACTCATGAAGCCCGTCGACCCGGAGCTTTACCGCCACCTTACTGGCAAATCCGCACTGTGACTGTTGGGCTCACGAGCATGGACGGGCCGCAACACCATGGACGCGCGGCCCAAACGTTTTACTCATTCATGTGTTTCGAGAAGATGCTCCCGCAGGAATGGCACCGCAGAGTCGACCTCGCCGCGTCTGGTCCCCTGAGTCACATAGCGTCGAACAAGACGTTCGCGAATTCACCTGATATGAGCCTTCATTCACGAGGCCAGCGATACGCCGTATCATCTCAGCCAGACCTGAAATGTTCGTTTGAACAGAAATATAACACATCATCGCAGAAGAAAAAGAACACGCTCAATGTTAACTTTTCTCATATTATTTTATCTGCTATCAATCATTGGAATCACAACGTTTTTCCGCTAATACAGACCACAAAAGGGTGAATTACAGCGTTTTCTTACTTACTGGAGCATGCTATGGTTGTTCTCGGAAGCATTGAGCAACCACTATCACCACACACGCAAACCGAGTTTCAATGTTCATTTTGCATACGAAAAGAACATTAAAACGCACATATCATATGTACACAAAAGTACAAATCCACGAAAGGAACATCATCATGGCAGACGAGAAAACCATCATCAATGTGGATCTCAGCATGTTCGGACAGGATGCCGACGCCAAAACCGCCGCAGCCAACAAGGTCGCCAAGGAGCTCGGCATCAGCGACGAGGCCCTCGCTCAGGTCGAGGATTTCAAGCGCGCCCTCACCGCCCATAATGCTTGGGATCTACCGTTCATGGGCTATGTGAACGAAGATGGTTACGGCTATGCCTACGTGCCGGATGCGGCCATCACCATGAATCCGTACTGGGACGCTCACAAGGAATTCATGAACCTGCCGTATGACGTACAGACCGCATTCGCTATCCGCATGCTGTTCACGCATCGTCCTGTCGACCGTTACGGCGCCGACATGTTCCTGCACTATCATCGCGGCTTTGAAGTCAATTTCGTCGGATCAGGCGCCAACAAGTACTGAGATTCGTCACTCATTGCGCCAACGCAACGTAACGGCGGAAGAATCTCATCACGGAACGACGGAGATTGTTTTCACACGATGTTTCACGCTTGACCTCCCGTGTATTTCCCTAGTGTTGCACCGTCTCATGATGTAGCCTGTACAGTGCATTGCCTGGTCTATTACGGGAAAGGCGGGCGCATGAGCAACGCACACGGCAGAATCAACCGTCGGCAGGAGGTCGATGATCTCATCGATTACGTCAACAATGGTTGGTTGCGAACAGGGGAATTCGATGGTCCGACGTTCCTGTGGAATCATCTGATCCGTGAAGCGTCCCAAAAGGACGCCGAAAATCGCAACAATGTACCTGTGGCGCAGCTTTCCGATGCCGATAACGTAATCAGCATGCCCATGCAATGGTATTTCGATTCCATCGCCGCCATCGTGCCCACCGCCGAACGCACCGACACCGGCGTAGAGATGCCTCGCATGGACATGCCGACTTTTCACCTCGATTCACAGGCCCTTTCCGGCGTGGATGCCGTAGTCGGTAACGCCGTGGTGAGTACGCGCTGGCTTGACGCAGTCGGTAACCTCGCCAAGGCCGTAGAGATGACGGCCCGTTTTGTAGGCAACGTCGCCGACCGTGACAACGAGGGATTCGATTATCTGAAAGATCTCATCCAAAACGTGCGCGTATATATGGATGCCGTGGCCTGCAACGCCGATCCTATGACCGGAGAGCAGTCGCTACGTATGATTACGCAGGTCGCATGCAATGATGACTTCCGACTCAACGCCATGCAAATGGTGGAGCTGCTCTCCTGCGGCCTGTCGTTCGCGCAATGGGACGATACACGCATGTTCGCCTACGATGCATTGAACAAGGCGATGGCCACGATGAGTGAATTCGCTGCTTCCGCAGCAGACACCACCACGGACGCGGAGTCTCACAAAACCAGCGATTCCAATGAATCCACGCCTTTGGCGGAACTTAAGACCGACATAGACCTTTTCCAAATGGATTCCTCGCTTTCCGAGGAGGAGTTGAAGGATCTTGCCATGCTTGATCCGGCGTTGCTGACGGAGAAGGAAATCGCCGAGACTGCGCAGAACCAGTTTGATCATGCCGTACAATTTCTCCGTCATGATCTGATGCGCATCAGCGGCGATGCTGACGAGGCCGATCGCTTCCTGCGGGACAACCACACTTCCGAACCACTCGCCGATGCTTATGCGGCTCGCCTGATTGCCGCGGAACGTTGGCAGGATCTGCTGAATTTCGCGGATCTGGTACAACGAGACAAGCCGAACCAGTGCACGGTCATGTTCCCTGAAGAGGTTGTGCCCTATGAGTGGGAGACGATTCGCGAAGCAGCATATGAAGCACTTGGACGCCGCGATGAATTGATCGCCATGTATCAGGAACGTCTGGATGACACGTATGGCCCGAACACGGCCCTGAACCACATGAAACTCGAAGCTTGGAAGAACACGCCTGATAGGAATCAGTGATTCCGAATAGTTTCCAGAAAATGCTTACCCTGCTGAAAGAAAAGCAGCTTTCTCTGGCCGGTGCTGTTCAGAACTTCACCGATCCCGGCACAGACAAAAGCTACATGCTATTCCCCATCCGCAGGTTGTGACAGAGAAAGAATGAAAGCACAACAGTTAGATTACAAGAATTATCAGATGCAATGCCCTCTAGAGAACAAAAGAAAGCATATACAAAAAAGGCGGGGTCCCAATGGGTACCCCGCCTGAACGAATGTTTGCGGCGGCGTGTTACTCTCCCACACCCTGCCGGGTGCAGTACCATCA